>TARA_B110000090_G_scaffold35722_1_pt1 | contig 34737 bp, 32 predicted proteins | sample TARA_B110000090 | Tara Oceans TARA_B110000090 (sample SAMEA4397239) | marine metagenome | biome: Polar Biome; feature: [SRF] surface water layer (ENVO:00010504); material: water (ENVO:00002006), including particulate matter (ENVO:01000060) such as... | depth 5 m
AAAGAAAAGTATTTAGAAACAATAAGTCAAATTCGTAAAATCTTAAAAGGAGATATCAAAAGTGTTATTTCTTACCTTAAAGATAAAATGATGATGCATGCAGATAAAATGGAATTCGAAAATGCTCAAAAAATAAAAGAACAACTAAATCTTTTAACAAACTATCAATCAAAATCTTCAATAGTAAGCTCAAAAATTAATAATGTAGATGTTTTTACAATTATTTCAGATGAAAAAAATGCATTTGTAAATTATTTAAAAATAACCACTGGTGCTATTATACAGTCTCATACAGTTGAAATTAAAAAAAAATTATCAGAAAGCGATGAAGAAATTTTACAGTTTGTTATCACGGATTTAAGAATTAGATTTAATAGTGTTTCTACTTTTATTTACTCTTCAAATAAAATAATTAATATTTGGGGGAAAGTAAAAATTATAATACCAGCGCAAGGAGAGAAGAAAAAATTAATTGATCTTTCTCTTCGTAATGCAAAATATATGCAGCTAGAGAAGAAAAAAAGACAGGCTTTAAATCTAACTAAGTCAAATAAATCAATTGTTCTTCAAAAAATAAAACAAGATCTTCATTTAAAAGAAACACCTATCCATATTGAGTGTTTTGATAACTCTAATTTTCAAGGATCAAATCCAACAGCTTCTTGCGTTGTTTTTAAAAAAGGTGTTCCAAGTAAAAAAGATTATAGACACTATAATATTAAAACAGTTGTAGGGCCTGACGACTACGCTTCAATGGAAGAGATTGTATTAAGAAGGTATAGAAGATTATTAAAAGAAAAAAAAAGCCTTCCTCAGCTAATTGTTATTGATGGAGGGAAAGGACAGCTCAGCTCGGCTATTAAAAGTTTAAAAGAATTAAAAGTTTATGGTAAAATTGCAATTATTGGTATTGCGAAAAGACTTGAAGAAATTTACTTTCCAAATGATAACACTCCAATATACCTAGATAAAAGGTCTTCTAGTTTAAAATTAATTCAGCAGTTAAGAAATGAAGCTCATAGGTTTGCTATCAATCATCATAGAAAGAAAAGATCCCTCAACAGCATCTCTTCTGAGCTAGAAAAAATTAATGGAATAGGACCTAAAACAGTAGATAAAATAATACAAAATTATGGATCATTTGAAAATTTAATGAAAAGTAAAAGGTCTGAAATTGTAAAATTAATCGGTAAAGAAAAAACAAATAAATTGTTCTCTAAAGAGTAATCTTATTTTTCTTTTTTCATTTGCGGGAAAAACAAAACATCTTGTATAGAGTTACTATTTGTCATTATCATAGCAAGTCGATCTATTCCAATACCAAGCCCTGCGGTAGGTGGCATACCATATTCAAGTGCTCGTAAAAAATCTTCATCAAGTTGCATAGCTTCTTCATCACCTCTCTTTGCTAATTCAAATTGATCTGAAAATCTTTTTCTTTGATCAATTGGGTCGTTGAGTTCTGAAAAAGCATTGCAAATCTCTTTTCCATTACAAACAGCCTCAAATCTCTCAACTAAACCATTTTTAGATCTATGCTTTTTAGCAAGTGGGGACATTTCAAGTGGATAATCTGTAATAAATGTAGGTTGTATAAGTTTTGGTTCACAGTAATGGCCAAAAATCTCATCAATTAGTTTCCCTCTTCCCATTGACGAATCAATATTAACTCCAAGTTTTTTAGCAGTCTTTGCTAGCTCTTCCTCTTGCATTTGAGAAATATCAACTTTTGCAAAGTGTTCAATTGCTTCATACATCGTATATCTTTTCCAAGGTCGCTTAAAGTTTATAATATTCTCCCCAACAGTAACTTTGGTTTCCCCATGAATATCTATAGCTATTTTCTCAACCATTTCTTCAACTAAATCCATCATCCAATTATAGTCTTTATAAGCAACATATAGTTCCATCTGAGTAAACTCAGGGTTGTGAAAACGACTCATTCCTTCATTTCTAAAATCTTTTGAAAACTCATACACACCATCAAAACCTCCAACTATTAACCTTTTTAAATATAGCTCATTTGCAATCCTTAGATAAAGATCCATATCTAAAGTGTTGTGATGTGTTTTAAATGGTCTAGCTGCAGCTCCACCATATAAAGGTTGAAGTATTGGTGTTTCCACTTCTAAGTATTCTTTTGAGTTTAAATACTCCCTCATAGAGTTTGTTAGAATTGTTCTTTGAATAAAAGCTTCTTTAATATGAGGGTTTACTACTAGATCAACATACCTTTGCCTATATCTTTTCTCAGGATCAGTAAATGCATCAAAAACATTTCCGTCTGGATCAGTTTTTGGCAATGGTAGTGGTCTGAGTGATTTTGACAAAACAGTTAATGATTTTACCATAACTGATATTTCACCAACTTGAGTTATAAAAATATTTCCACTAACCCCAATTATATCTCCAATATCAAGAAGCTTTTTAAAAACCTGGTTATACATTGTTTTATCTTCTTCAGGACATATTTCATCTCTATTTAAATATAGCTGGATTTTACCTTCTGAATCTTGAAGCTCAACAAAAGAAGCTTTTCCCATGATTCTTCTTGTCATTATTCGTCCCGCGATAGTAACCTCTAAAGTCTGTCCTTCTTTATAATTTTCTAAGATATTTTTTGAACTATTATTTATATTAAAGAGTTCAGCAGGATAGCAATCTATACCTAAATCTATAAGCTTTTGAAGAGACTCTCTTCTAACGATTTCTTGTTCTGAAAAATCTGTAGACATATTATTTTTTTTGTAAATATATAAATTCTTCTTCCTATAATTTTGTATTATTGATCTCAATTAAAAAAACCCATTTAACAATGAAAATGAATGATTATATCAGCTCTTTTACAGACCAATTAAGAGAGGCGGTTAGGATTGGGGAAACATCCTCTTTTAAAGCTGCAGAAAATAAGATTAAAAATATTCTAATCTGCGGTTTAGGTGGTAGTGGAATCGGAGGGTCAATTCTATCAGATGTTTTGTCTTCTGAAATAACTATTCCTATTTCTTGCTCAAAGGATTATTCTATTCCAAACTTTGTTAACAAAAATACTTTAGTAATAGCTTCTTCATATTCTGGAAATACGGAAGAAACTTTAAGCGCTTTAGAATTATGCATAAGTAAAGGGGCAGAGATTGCGATTGTAACTTCTGCAGGAAAATTAAAATCTATCGCTGAAGAAAACAATATAAATCATATTATCATACCTGGGGGGCAACCTCCAAGAGCGATGTTTGCTTATTCATTTACTCAACTATTTTACATTTTTCAACATTATAATCTTATTAATTCTGATTTTAAAAACTCCCTTAAAAACAGTATTTCTCTCTTAGATTCTCAAGCTGAAAAGATTAAAACTGAAGCAAAAAATTTGGCAAAAAGTTTATATAAAAAAACACCCGTAATTTATGTTGCTTCGGGATATGAAGGTGTTGCAATTAGGTTTAGACAACAACTAAATGAAAATAGCAAATGTCTTTGTTGGCATCATGTTGTCCCGGAAATGAACCATAATGAGCTTTTAGGGTGGAGAACAAATACTGAAAACCTTGCGGTAATTTTCCTTAGAAACAAATCAGATCTTAAAAGAAATCAAGTGAGAATGGATATAAATAAAACTGTTATTTCAGAGTTTACAAACGATATATTTGACATTTATAGCCAAGGGAACTCTAATTTAGAAAACTCTTTGTACTTAATTAATTTTGGAGATTGGGTTTCATGGTTTTTATCCGAGTTAAATGAGGTAGATGCAATTGAGATAGATGTGATTAATTTTCTAAAAGATAAACTAGCAAATATTAAATAGTGCAAGATGTAAAATTTAGAGACCTTGGTTTAATTGATTACAAAGAAGCTTGGAATTTCCAAGAAGAAATTTTCAATAAAATAATTAGTGTAAAATCTAATAATAGAAAACAAAAAACAGAAGTAAGAACAGAAAATTTTTTATTGTTTTGTGAGCACCCACACGTTTATACTTTGGGTAAAAGTGGGAACAGTAGTAATCTCTTAGTAGATGAAATTTTCCTTAAATCAAGAGGAGCAACATTTGTGAATACAAATAGAGGGGGAGATATAACTTATCATGGCCCTGGTCAAATTGTTGGATATCCTATTCTTGACTTAGAGAATTTTTTTACTGATATACATAAATATCTTCGCTTGCTGGAAGAGGCTGTTATTCTTACACTTAAAGAATATAATATCGTAGCAGAAAGATCTGATGGGGAAACAGGCGTTTGGATTGATGTTTTATCAAGTAACCCTAGAAAAATCTGTGCTCTTGGTGTAAGAACTAGCAGGTGGGTAAGCATGCATGGATTTGCCTTTAATATTAACTCTGATTTATCATATTTTGGAAATATCATACCATGTGGGATTGCTGACAAAAATGTTACTTCTCTAGAAAAGGAGCTAGGTGTAAAAATAGATATTAATACTGTTAAGACCCATTTAAAAAAACATTTGTCAGATCTTTTTAAGATGAACATTATAAATTTTTAATTAAAAGAATTATTTTTAACAATAAGTTGAAATCAATATGAAAGAAAAATTATTAGAATTTAAAAACCTCGTTACTGAGTTTCACACTGAAGGAAAAACTGTAAAGGCTGTAAATGATATAAGCTTTACTTTAAACAAAGGTGAAACAATAGGAATTGTAGGTGAATCCGGCTCAGGAAAGTCAGTGACATCTCTTTCTGCTATGAGATTAATTCCATCTCCTCCAGGCATAATTAGTGGTGGAGAAATAGTTTTTCATCAAAAAGATAAAGATCCTGTTGATCTTCTTTCTCTTTCAGAAGAGGGTATTAGAGAATATCGAGGTAAAGATATTGCTATGATATTTCAAGAACCAATGACATCATTGAATCCTGTTTTTACATGTGGGGATCAAGTACTCGAAGCGATAATGCTACACCAAAATATAAACAAAAAAGATGCTAAAAAATTAACTATAGATTTATTTCGACAAGTTCAACTTCCAGATCCAGAAAGAATTTACAGCACATACCCTCATCAAATATCTGGAGGTCAAAAACAAAGAGTAATGATAGCGATGGCTATGAGCTGCAAACCTTCTGTTATGATAGCGGACGAACCAACAACAGCTCTTGATGTAACTGTCCAAAAAACTATTCTTCAACTAATGAGCAATCTTCAAAAAGAACATAATATGGGGATTATGTTTATTACTCATGATTTGGGAGTAATTGCAGAACTTGCCGATAAAGTTGTAGTAATGTATAAAGGGAAAATTGTAGAGCAGGGAAATGTTTGGGAAATTTTCACCAATCCTAAACACCCTTATACAAAAGGGCTTTTGGCTTGTAGACCGCCGTTAAACAAAAGGTATACCTTTCTGCCAACAGTTTCCGATTTTATGAATATTGATTCTTCTGGAAGAATAATTGATAATAATGTTTCTGTTGAGGATTTTACCAAAAAACTTATTATTCCTGATAAAATAAGAAAAGAAAAGCAAGACAAACTTTTTATAAAACAACCTATCTTAAAAATCAAAAACTTAAAAACATACTTTCCAATAAGAAATGGTTTTTTTGGGGGAATTAGTAGTCATGTAAAAGCTGTTGATGATATTTCATTTGATGTTTACCCTGGTGAAACTCTTGGGTTAGTTGGCGAATCTGGCTGTGGTAAAACTACTACAGGAAGAACTATCTTAAGATTAGAGGAGCCTACTTCAGGAGAGATGATTTATAAAGGCAAAGACATTTCTTTAATGAATGCTGAAGAGCTAAGACTCTTTAGAAAAGAAGTTCAAATTATTTTTCAAGACCCATACTCTTCTTTAAACCCTAGAATGACCATTGGAAACGCAATAATGGAGCCAATGCAAGTTCATAACATATTAGATTCTGACGAGGAAAGGAAAAAGAGGGTTGAACAACTTTTAGAAAGAGTTAGTTTAGACCCAGCACATTTCTATAGATACCCTCATGAATTTTCTGGAGGCCAAAGACAGAGAATTGGAATTGCTAGAGCTCTCGCAGTAAATCCAAAGTTTATTATCTGCGATGAATCTGTTTCAGCACTTGATGTTTCAGTACAGGCTCAAGTTTTAAATCTTTTAAATGAATTAAAAGATGAGTTTGAATTAACATATATTTTTATTTCACATGATTTATCAGTTGTAAAATATATGAGTGATCGTATGGTTGTAATGCAAGATGGTAAAATTGAAGAAATGGGAGATGCTGACCAAATATATAATAAGCCTAAAACAACATACACTCAAAAATTAATTGATGCTGTCCCTGAGGGAAAAACAGAGGATATAAAAAAACATTTAGAAAAAAAAGGAATAAAAGTTTAAAGACTCATCTCTAATATTTCTCCATTAATAATTAATTTTGCATCAGTAGAATTAATTATATCCTCCACCGATACCCCTGGGGCTCTTTCAATAAGCTTAAACCCTCTGCTGGTAACATCAATAACAGCCAAATCAGTAATGATTTTCTTCACACAATTAATTCCTGTAATTGGTAAAGAACACTTTTTTAAAAGCTTACTCATTCCTTTTCTATTAGTATGAGTCATTGCAACAATAATATTTTCTGAAGAAGCAACTAAGTCCATTGCCCCCCCCATTCCTTTAACCATCTTTCCTGGTATTTTCCAATTAGCAATATCTCCATTTTCAGACACTTCCATCGCACCTAAAACAGTTAACTGAACATGACCTCCCCTTATCATTGCAAAAGACATTGCAGAGTCAAAAATAACTGCTCCTGGCTCAGAAGTAATTGTTTGTTTTCCAGCATTTATTAAGTCAGGGTCTTCTTGACCTTTTTTAGGAAAAGGACCCATTCCTAAAATACCATTTTCGGATTGAAAAACAACGTTTATATCTTTTGGAATATAGTTTGCAATAAGAGTAGGGATACCTATTCCTAAATTAACATAAGTATTATTCTGTAGCTCTTGAGCAATTCTTTTTGCGATTCCGTTTTTGTCTAAAGCCATTAGTTTATTGTTGTGAGATTTTCAATTCTCTTTTCAAAATTATCGCATTTTATAATTCTCTGAACAAAAATTCCTGGTGTGTGAATTTGGTTTGGATCAAGCTCACCAATTGGAACAAGTTCTTCAACTTCAGCCACAGTAATTTTACCAGCCATAGCCATTAGTGGGTTGAAATTTCTAGCTGTTCCTTTAAAAATTAAATTTCCAGCATTATCTCCTTTCCAGGCCTTAACAAATGAAAAATCTGCAACTAATGCTTTCTCTAAAATATGCGGCTTACCATTAAAAGTTCTTTCTTCCTTACCTATTGCAACTTCTGTTCCGTGGCCTGCAGGGGTATAAAAAGCAGGTATTCCGGCTCCTCCTGCCCTACATCTTTCAGCTAAAGTTCCCTGAGGTATTAATTCAACATCAAGCTCTCCGCTTAACATCTGTCTTTCAAACTCTTCATTTTCTCCAACATAAGATGAAATCATTTTTTTTATTTGTCTTCTTTTTAAAAGTAATCCGAGGCCAAAGTCATCTATTCCTGCGTTATTTGAGACACAGGTTAAATTATTTATGTTTAGGCTAGAAAGTTCTAGTATTGATTTTTCTGCAATTCCACACAAACCAAAGCCTCCAAACATAAATGTCATTCCACTCTCAACACCAAAAACTGCTTCTTTAATTGTTTTTACTTCTTTATTTATCATATTAAAACTCTTCCTCTTGAATTAATGAATTTGTTTCGTCACACTCTAATTGTAAATCAATCGCTCTGGAAATATTAAACTTCTCAGGAAATACTTTTGAATTTGCAGTGTCAGCATAAACTCTTTGCATGTATTCAGCAAAAATAGGTAAAGCCATATTTGCGCCTTGACCAAACTGAATGTCTCTAAAATGAATACTTCTGTCTTCACAACCGGCCCAAACTCCAGTAACTAAATTTGGAGTTATTCCCATAAACCATCCATCTGATTGGTTTTGTGTTGTTCCAGTTTTCCCTCCAATCTCGTTCTTAAAACCATACTTGTATCTTAACCTAACACCTGTTCCTGTTTTCTTTTTTGCTGTGGGACTATATACACCATCAACAACACCCTGTAAAAGTCTTACCATAACATCTGCTGTTTTTTCACTCATAGCTTCAACGGTTTTTGGTGAAAACTCATCAATAATAACACCATTTTTATCTTCAATTCTGGTAATAAATATTGGCTCAACCCAAACTCCTTTATTAGCAAATGTTGAGTAAGCTCCAACCATTTCATAAACAGATAAATCAAAAGTTCCTAAACACAAAGACGGAACTGCTAAAATTTTACTCTGAATACCAATTTTTTTAGCTAAATCAACCACTGCGTGGGGCCCAAACTGCTTCATAATAAAAGCTGTTATTGTATTAATTGAATTTGCTAAACCATATTTTAGTGTTAAAGTTAACCCCTCTAAATCTTCTCCTCCTGAATTTTTAGGAGCCCAATCTTTTTCTAACCTATATTTATGTTTATCAAAAACAACAGGCACATTTGGAACTTCATAGCATGGGGAGTACCCCTCTTGAATAGCCAAAGAATATAGAAATGGCTTAAATGTTGAACCAACCTGTCTCTTACCTTGAGTAACGTGGTCATACTGAAAGTTTTCATAATTGATCCCTCCTACATATGCTTTTACATATCCAGTATTTGGATTCATACTCATCATGCCAGAATGAATAAAATATTTACTGTATAATAAAGAGTCTCTTGGAGAAAGAATAGTGTCAATCCTTCCTTTCCATGAAAATAAAGACATTTGAACTTTTTTATCAAAAATTTCTTCTATTTTTTCAATTTTAAATCCTGACGACTTAAGCTTTTTATATCGCTCAGATCTTTTCATGGCCTGTTGCATAATAGGGTCTATTTGCTCTTGCTCAAAATCTTCAGGAAATGGAGCGTTTGTATAACCGTCCCAATGCCTATAGAAGTCTTCTTGAAGGTTAGACATATGAATTGTAGTTGCTTCTTCGGCGAATCCCTGTAATCTAGAATTAATTGTAGTGTATATTTTTAATCCATCTGTATATAAATTATAATTACTTCCATCAGGCTTAGAATTAGCCTTACACCATCCCTTCATTTTTTCTCTTAGAAACTCTCTAAAATATGGTGCAAGACCTTGTGTGTGACTCTCTTTTTTAAAATCTAAAAAAATTGGCTGGTCTACACATGAATTAAAAGTAGAGTCATTTATAAAATTATATTTTTTCATCTGAGATAAAACTATATTTCTTCTTTCTTGTGTTATTTCAAGCCTTCTATTTGGATTAAATAAAGAGGGGTTTTTTAACATTCCAACAAACATTGCGCTCTCTGATACAGAAAGGTTTTCTACATCTTTATTAAAATAAACCTTAGATGCTGATTTTATTCCCACAGCATTATTTACCCAATCAAATCTGTTTAAATACATGATAAGGATTTCATCTTTAGTATATCTTCTTTCAAGTCTTACAGCAATAATCCACTCCTTAAGTTTTTGCTTAATTCTATCTAATCCCGAAGCTGGTTTCTTTGTAAAAAGCATTTTTGAAAGCTGTTGAGTAATAGTACTTGCCCCCCCACTTTGCTTACTAAAAGTTAGTGCTCCAAAAACAGCTCTTGCCAGAGCTTTAAAATCTATACCCGAATGTTCTCTAAATCTTATGTCTTCCGTTGCAAGCAGGGCGTTAACAAAGTGGTCGGGGATCTGACTTCTTTTAATAAGACTTCTGTTTTCGTAAAAATATTTACCCAAGACAACGCTATCTTCGGAAATTATTTCTGTAGCCCAATTATTTTGTGGGTTTTCAAGCTGATCAAATGTAGGAAGCTCGCCGAAAACACCAAAAGCTGTAGAAGACAAAACAAAAACCATAATTATTAAAGGGCTCAAAACAGCAAGCCATATTAATAGAGCTTTTCTTTTTAATTTTTTTAGTATTAATTCATCAGAATAACCATTTGAAATAATTTCTACTCCATTACATTTTGGGCAATTATTTAATTCAATTGCCGAAAACTCATTAGCACATTCAGTATTTAAACACTTATATTTATTCATGACTTGGCTTAATTGACAGTCCAAAAGAAAGCATAGATTTTAATTTTTCAATTTTATTTAAATGTCCATACCTCATTGCTTGCTCAACCTTAATTTTTGGGTTTGACGTTTGAAATAAAAAACCCTCTTCAAATTTATATAATATTGTTCTAACACTTCCTATTCCTTTTCCTTTCCACTTTCCGTCTTTTTCACAAATTTGTAAATCTACAGTGTCTATTTTACTATCGTTAATAATAAAAAAAAATAAATTCTGAAAGGCATAATCAACATCATGTCTAATCTCTATTTCAAAGCTATGAAAGACTGTGGAATCTTTAAGTAAAAAGTCAAAAGCTAAAACTGAGTCAGTATGCCATGTATTGTTAAGAAAAGTATGATGATGCATTTTTTTTTCCCCATTATTACAAGAGCAGGCTAGCAGAAAAATAAAAAAAAGAATAACTCTCATATTAACCATTTTAATCTACACTAGATTTAATTTTTAACATTTTTGAAACCTGTAATGATAACTCAAAAAACAAGATTTTAGAATTTATATTTCTATTTAAATACTGAATTGATTTTTCAAATTCTAAAATTAAAGGGATACTGTTTTCTTCGTTTACAAATTTAGAGAATTTTAACACAAATTCTTTTTCATCATTACTTGTTTGTAGCATTTTATTATTGCCAAAATTATTAATCAATGAATATCTGATAGTATTAATCGAAAAACCTAACAGCTTTTTCTTATATATAGTATTCTGACTAGATATTAAGCTAGCCCAATTAGTAAGACCTTGAAAATCTTGCTTAAAACATAACCTCATCCAGCTTGTAAAATCTTTAAGCAAATCTGCTTCTTCGGTAGATTTATTTAAGCTAAGTAAATAACTAATGTCTCCATTAGCTTTTTTTGAGAAACCATTAATATCTGATCCGAATTTATCATTATAAAATAATAGTAATTCCTCATCAGTGTATTTAGGAATAAATGATTTTTGAAGTCTTGAGGTTAATGTTGGAAGAAGGCTGTTTGTTTCATCAGAGACTAACAAAAAAACTGTACCATCAGGTGGCTCTTCTAAAAACTTTAACAATTTATTGCTTGCAACCTTTAGCATCTTTTCAGGACCCCAAATTATAACAACCCTGTGTTTAGATTCAAAATTTTTAAGAGCTAGCTTATTGTATAGGGTTAGCCTTGAGTTATCTACACACTCTTTCGTGGATGTGAACTCATGCGTATAAATAAATGAAGTTTTGTCACCCATAAAATTACTCCATTCGTCTAATGAAGAATATATGTTTGTAGTAAAAAAATTACGCCACTCTGGCATATAATCAACGGCACGTGTACATTTTGATATTTTAACAACAGGAAATATTACATGAAGATCAGGATGACTAAGCTTTGAATATTTAACACATGAATCACAAGTGTTGCATGAGTCTTTTTCTGTTTTATTAAGACAATTAATATATTGCGCATATGCCAATGCTAATGCAAGTTTTGGGCCTCCTTTTGGGCCCGTAAAGATTTGAGAATGAGCAATTCTATTTTTAGAGATGCCATTTAAAAGCTCTTTCTTAATATCTTCTAAAGCAAAAATTTCATTAAAACGCATTTGATAATATATTATGTCAAATTTAATTAAAATGAGCTGATCTTAAGCTTTTATTTTATTTTTGTACAATGAATAATATAGCTAATTTTGATTTTAAAAATAAAAAAACTCTTATCAGAGTTGACTTTAATGTTCCTCTTGGGGAAAACAATAAAGTAACTGATACTTCAAGAATTATTGCTGCAATTCCTACAATAAAAAGAGTTATCTCTTCTGGAGGGATTGCAATACTAATCTCTCATCTTGGAAGGCCAAAAGGAAAAAAAAATTTAAGGTATTCCTTATCTAATATTCAAAAAGATTTAGAAAAACTATTACATAAATCCGTGGCTTTTATTGATGACTGTATAGGATCGAAAGTTGAAAGGTTTATATATAAGCAAACAGCGGGAAGTGTTATCCTCCTAGAAAATTTAAGGTTTTACAATCAAGAAGAGTCGGGAGATCTTGAATTTGCAAAAAAACTTTCAAGGCTTGCAGATGTATATATAAACGATGCTTTTGGAACAGCTCATAGGTTACATGCATCAAACTCAGTGATTCCACAATTTTTTAAACACAAATTTTTTGGACTGTTGATGCAAGATGAGGTTTTAAATCTTGAGAAAACCTTAAAAACACCTACAAAACCATTTACTGCTATAATTGGCGGTGCTAAAATCAGCAGTAAAATTGAAGTAGTTCTGGCTTTAATTGATAAAGTAGATAATTTAATTATTGGGGGAGGAATGGCCTTTACTTTTATAAAGGCAAGGGGCGGCGCTATTGGGAACTCTATTTATGAAGAAGATAAAATAGACCTCGCAAATAAAATCATTCAGAAAGCAGAAAATAAAGGGGTAAATATAATTTTGCCATCAGACTCTATAAACTCTTCGAAATTTGGAGATGATGGTGATATACAAATCTCTCATATAGAAAAAATAGAATCAAATTATATGGGGCTAGACATTGGGCCTGAATCAATAAAGATATTTAGCAATGTCATTCAAAATTCTAAAACAATCATTTGGAATGGTCCTATGGGAGTTTTTGAAATAGAATTGTTTTCTGAAGGAACAAGACAAATTGCTTTATCAGTTGCAAAAGCAACATCTGAGGGGGCTTATTCTTTAGTTGGCGGTGGGGACTCTGTTGCTGCTATTAAAAAATTTAATTTAGAGAGTAGCGTAAGTTATATTTCTACAGGAGGAGGAGCTATGATTGAATATTTAGAGGGGAAAAAACTTCCAGCTATAGAGGCAATGCTATAACTCTTTTTCAATTTTCTTTTTTATTTCTTTTGCTTCTTTTTTGGGAGATACTTTTTCTACTTTATTTTTTACAGAGTTAGCTTTTTTCTCAATTTCTTTTTTTGCTTTATTTGCTTTCTTTTCAAGCTCTTTTATTACTCCTTCGTGTTTTTTTAAACTAGGGGATAGTTTATCAACAACTGACTCTATAGGAGAATATACAACTGAGCTTTTAATCGTTTTTTTAGGAATAATATTAATAGTTTTTTCAAAATAGATTACGCAACTAAGTATAATACACAGCTTAACAAAACCAAATAAAGCTCCAATAATTTTACTTATTATTCCAAGAGCTAGCACATTTGTGATTTTATCAATTACAGCTCCAATAGCTTTTACAGTAATAATTGAACATAAAAATATTAGAGCAAATGAAATTATAGGAATAAAAGCCTTCTTTTCATTTTTTGCAAAGTCTGAAGAAAACTTAGATATTATGTTTGTAAAAAATTCTTCAAAATAAACTGAAAAATTTAAAGCTAAATAGACTCCAATAGCAATAGCGGCAAGAGATGTTATTTCATTAACAATCCCCTTAGAGAAACCTCTGACTATTCCATAAACCATAGGAATAACTAGCACTATATCAAGGTAATTCATTATTAAATAAGTTAGTTAATAACTACCGTTTTAAAAACTATTTTATTTTTAAGAAGCCTAACAACACTCTGACCTGTTTGTAAATCATTTCCATCTGCTTTTTCAACAATAACATCTAATATTGCTTCATACTGAAATTCAAAATCTGCTTGACCATTAGCTCCAGTATTCTTTTTCTGAAAAACACTTGAGAAAGATCCTTGGGGACTTATTTCACCTTCTTTTGACAATATTACCTTTGCTCCTTCTACTGGCTGTCCACTTGAATCGTTAACTGTAATTGTACAAATTGTAGGATTATCTTTTTCACATGAAGAAAGAGATGTAATAAAAAAAGCGACAGAAAAAGCTATTAAGAAGCTTATTAAGGTTGATTTAAAATTTATATTTCGCATAATTATTGTTAATTTGTGTTCTTATAATAGCAAATATACATAGAAAATTTCAACGTGTTAATAAAAATATCTTCCATACTAAATGAACTTGAGACTTTTGCTCCCAAATCTAAAAAGGAATTGGAGGCTTTTAGAATAAAATATCTTTCAAAATCAGGCGAGTTAAATAAACTTTTTGAAGAATTTAAAAAAACACCCAACGAAGAAAAAAAGCTTGCAGGAAAAGCTCTAAATAATTTAAAAGAGCAGCTAAATATAAAGGTAAATAAAGAATATAGTTTTGGGGCAAAAAAAACATATGTCACTGACGATTTTACAAAGCCTATTTCTTTAAATAACTTAGGAAGTAGACATCCGTTATCAATTGTTAAAAATGAAATTGTTGAGATTTTTAATAAAATAGGCTTTAGTATTTCGAAGGGTCCAGAAATAGAAGATGACTGGCACAACTTCTCTGCATTAAACTTACCGGAGGAACACCCCGCAAGAGATATGCAAGACACATTCTTTATACAAACAAATCCTGACATACTACTTAGAACTCATACTTCATCAGTTCAAGTAAGGTATATGGAAAACAACCAGCCTCCAATAAGAACTATTTCTCCTGGAAGGGTGTACAGAAATGAAGCTATTTCTTCTAGAGCTCATTGTATTTTTCATCAAGTGGAAGGTCTCTATATAGATAAGAAAGTAAGCTTTGCAGATTTAAAACAAACTTTATTATATTTTGCAAAAGAAATGTTTGGAGAAAAAACAAAAATAAGACTTAGACCTTCTTACTTTCCTTTTACAGAACCATCTGCCGAAGTTGATGTAAGTTGTAATATTTGTTCTTCAAAAGGCTGTAATGTGTGTAAATATACTGGGTATTTAGAAATTTTAGGATGTGGAATGGTTGATCCAAATGTCTTAGATAATTGCGGTATAGACTCCAGCAAATACACAGGTTTTGCGTTTGGAATGGGTATTGAAAGAATAGCTATGCTAAAGTATCAAGTTGACGACTTAAGACTCTTTTATGAAAACGATGTTAGGTTTCTTAAACAATTTTCAAGCTCTATCTAAATAACTTTTTTAAACAAATTTCCAGTTGTAGGAATCTAAATTTTCCACACAAGCCTTTAATAAATCAATAGACCCTCTTACATCTTCTTTGTGAACCATTTCTATTACCTGATGAATATGTCTTGTAGGAATTGAAACAGCTCCAGAAATAGCTCCTCCAGGGTTCATTCTTTGAACACCAGCAGTGTCAGTTCCTCCGGCAGGTAAAATTTCTAGTTGTGTCTTTATTTTATGTTTTTTAGAAATCTCTTTCATGTAAGAGACCATTCTATAATCACAAACTGTTGAAGAGTCCATAACCTTAATACACGCTCCTTCTCCTAAAGCAGAAACCTGTTCTTGCTTGGTTGACCCTGGGGTGTCCCAAGCTATAGTTGTGTCTAGCCCAAAACCATAGTCAGGGTTTATTAACATTGAAGATACATTCGCTCCTCTTATTCCAATTTCTTCTTGAACTGTAAAAACAGCATATGTATCATAGGGTGGTTTTTCTGTCATTTCTTTTAACATTTCAATTAAAATAAAAACAGAGACTCGATTATCAAGTGACTTACAATTAATACAATCACCCATTTCTATTAATTTTCTTTCTCTAGTGATCGTGCTTCCAACTTCAATAAGTTTTGCAAGCTGATTTTTACTAAGACCCGTGTCAATAAAAAAGTCTTTAACTGTTGGTACTTTTAACCTATCTGCAGCATTCATTAAATGAATAGGCTTGCTGCCCATCACTCCTATAACATCTTCTTTTCCGTGTATTATAACTCTTTGAGCTGTTAGTGTCTTTGGGTCAAAACCACCTAGTGTATGAAAATAAACAAATCCCTTATCGTCAATATGAGTAACGATAAATCCTATTTCATCCATATGGGCAGCAATCATTACTTTTTTGTCCTTAACGCCTTTTTTTAGAGCAATAACGTTACCCATATTATCTATGTTAATTTCATCAACAATCTCTTTAACTTCTCTTAAAACAATTTCTCTAACTCTATTTTCATGACCGGGCGCTCCGGCAACCTCACACAGTTCTGCTAATAATTTTGTATTTATCATAATTTATTCTAATGTACTTAATTTAATCATATTTGTCATGCCTTTTTGATACGCAGGTAAGCTTGCTAAACTTATTATTGCATCACCTTTCTTAATTTCTTTATTTTCTTTCAAAATTTCTTTTGTTTCCATTATAGTCTGATCTGTTGTGGTTCCTCGATCATAATAATAAGCCTTAACCCCCCACACAAGACTCAGTTTGTTTAAAATGGAGTAATTATTAGTGAAAGCATAAACAAAAGCTCTTGGCCTAAAACTTGACGTCTTTATTGCATTATAGCCAGAGTAAGTCATTGTAACTATTGCCTTTGCATTAGCCTGCTCTGAAAGCTGTGCAGCGTGAGCACAAATTGCATCTGAAATTTTTCTTTCATTTAATCCTTTTAAGCTGTCTACATAGTTAGTGTTTTTTCTATCTGTATATTGACTTTTCTCAATATCTCTAATAATATCCCTCATGGTTGTAACGGTTTTTACAGGAAATTTCCCAACAGAAGTTTCTCCGCTTAACATAACAGCGTCTGCTCCGTCAATAACAGAGTTTGCGACATCACTAACTTCTGCTCTTGTTGCAGTAGAGCTTAAAGTCATGCTTTCAAGCATTTGTGTTGCTATAATAACTGGTTTTGATTTTTCAATAGATTTTTGCACTATCATTTTTTGATAAGCTGGTACACTAAAAGCAGGAATTTCAACACCTAAATCTCCTCTTGCAACCATAACAGCGTCACTATTTAAAATAATACGATCAATATCCCCTAAGGCTTCAGGTTTTTCGATTTTTGAAATAACACTTAAATTACTATTATTTCGTTTTAAAATTCTTTTTAAACTTAACACATCTTCTGCAGATCTCACAAAAGAAAGGGCTAACCATTCTATTTTCTGAGACAAAATAAACTTAAGATCATTTTTGTCTTTTATAGTTAATGAAGGCAGAGAGATCTTGGTGTTTGGGAGATTAACGCCTTTATTAGAAGATAACACCCCACCAAAAACAACTTGTGTTTCAACAATTGATATTTTATTAGAAGAAACAACTTTAAGCTCTATTTTTCCGTCATCAATTAATACTCTATCACCCACTGTTACATCTTTAGCAAAATCACCATAACCAATGTGGAGTGCATTGTTTTTACTGCCAATATTTGTTAATTTTTTACTTGTTCTATTTGTCGAAAAAAAGACTTTCTCATCTTTGACAAGATTAATTGGTTTTGGTAAAACTCCTACTCTTATTTTAGGGCCTTGTAAATCAGCCAATATTGCTGTGTGAACATTTAATTGCTGGTTTATTTGTTTTATTCTTGATATTATTTCTTTAGCTTCAGTGTGCTGCAAGTGTGAAAAATTTAATCTGCAAACATTTACACCAGCTTTAATTATCTTTTTAAGCATAATTAGAGAGCTTGTTGCAGGCCCAATAGTTGCAATAATTTTTGTTTTTCTAATCATTATGGTTAATATTATTTAAAACTCTTGTGTTTTTTAAATCTAGCTCAAAGGCAAATAAAACTTCAGAGATAGTATTAATTTTTTTTACTAGTTCCTCTTTTTCATTACTTTCCAAAATATTTCCTGTTGTCAAAAAATAATTTATGTTTTTTTGAGACGCTTCTAAATAACCTTTTCCAGAATTATTTGAAGTTAAAGTCAAGCTGCCATATTTTTCGCTCTCTGAAATCTTATACCTTGAAAAAAATGTTTTTCCTTTACAAATATAGTTCTTATCTTTTTGCAAATCAATGCAAAGCAACTTATTTAAATGCCATGATAATTTATAGTCCTTTGCCTGACTTACTAATGCAAAAACACTAAAATTTTCTTCTTCAATGTCGTCAAGTTTAAATATTTTTTTCTTTTTATAGTTCATTATTATCTAATGATTTAGCGCATAGTTGCTCCGCTGATTTTATTGAAAAACCCCAATTTTCAGACTTTTTATCACCGTTAATATAAACACCCATTTTATATTTTTTTTTGTGTCCTGGACCTGATTCTTGGATTTTTTTAAATGTAACTTTTTTTCCCTCTCTTTGACATCTCAAAATTAATTTTGACTTAAAATCAACATCACTAAAATTCGTGTTTAATGAGTTTGTAATTATTTTATCCTTAACAAATTCATTTGTTTTTGAAAGGCCTTCTTCAATAAAAATAGCTCCAATTAAAGCTTCTAAACAATTCCCAAACATATTGTCAGATACTTCGTTAACATTATGCCTTATCAAGGCTTTATCAAGTATCTGCTTGCCAATCATATTTAAATTATTTCTACTTATTATATGTGCTCTTTTTTTGGACAATTCTCCTTCACTATCTGAAATAAAAGACTTGAATAAAAAGTCTGAAACAATAATATTTAAAACAGAATCTCCAAGGAATTCTAACCTTTCATTGTCTGCTTTATTTTGTAATGATTTATGAATAAAAGCTTTTTCATAAATTTCAGTGCTTTTTACTTTAAAACCAACAATATCATTAAATAAAGTGTTAGGAGAGTAGCCTAAATTAAAGAAATGTTTTATTTTATTTAAGAAGACTATTCTACAAACTTTTTAAATAAAACCGATCCATTATGCCCGCCAAAACCAAAAGTATTACTAATTGAATAGTTAACCTCTTTTTCTTGAGCCTCATTAAATGTAAGGTCAAGTTTACTATCAATTGATTCATCGTTTGTAAAATGATTAATTGTAGGGGGAATAACATTTTTATTAACAGCCATAATACAGGCAATAGCCTCAATAACTCCGGCCGCTCCAAGTAAATGGCCCGTCATAGACTTAGTTGAGCTAATATTTAAATTATAAGCCTCTTGCTTAAATAAGCTTAAGATTGCTTTTGTTTCCGCTATATCTCCTAGAGGAGTGGATGTTCCATGAACGTTAATATAATCAACATCACGTGTATTTATTTTTCCTTCATTTAAAATAATATTCATCACATTTTTTGCTCCCAATCCTTCAGGATGAGGGGCTGTTATGTGATGAGCATCTGCGGTCATGCCCCCGCCAATAAGCTCTGCATATATTTTTGCTCCCCTTTTTTTTGCATGTTCATATTCCTCTAAAACAAGAGCGCCAGCTCCTTCACCAAGAACAAATCCATCTCTGTCTTTATCAAATGGGCGGGAAGCTGTCTTTGGATCATCATTTCTTGTAGATAGAGCCATCATAGCATTAAAGCCACCTATTCCTGGCTCTGCAACGCAAGCTTCTGAACCGCCACCAACAAAAATATCTGCTTTATCCCACTTTATGTAATTAAATGCATCTATAAGAGCATGGGTGGATGATGCGCACGCAGAAACAGTAGTGAAATTTGGTCCTCTAAACCCGTATTTAATAGATATGTGACCTGCCGGAATATCAGAAATTAATTTTGGGATAAAGAAGGGATTAAACCTAGGTCTTCCTCCTCCGGTTGCAAAGTTTGCTGATTCTGAATAAAAAGTATTCATTCCGCCTATTCCGCTTCCCCAAATAACACCAGCTCTATCACTGTTTATTTTTTCAACATCTATTCCAGAATCTGTTAAAGCTTCGTCCGCAACTTTCATAGCAAACTGACAAAAACGATCCATTTTTCTTGCTTCTTTTCTATCTAAAAAATCGGTAGGGTTAAAACCTTTTACCTCACAAGCAAATTGAGTTTTAAATTGTGAGGAATCAAAAAGAGTTATTGGTCCGGCACCGCTAGTGCCAGATAAAAGGCCTCCCCAATATTCTTTAAGGTTGTTTCCTATAGGAGTTAGCGCTCCTATACCAGTAATAACTACTCTTCTGGTTTTCATATAAATAAAATTATGCCGCTTCTATAAAAGTTATTGCGTCTCCAACCGTACCAATTGCTTCTGCCTTATCATCTGGAATCTGAATATCAAATTCTTTTTCAAACTCCATTATTAACTCCACTGTATCTAGAGAATCTGCCCCTAAGTCATTAGTGAAACTTGCTTCATTAGTTACTTCAGCTTCATCAACTCCAAGCTTATCAATAATTATTGCTTTTACTTTTGTTGCTACATCAGACATATCTTATGTTTTTAATTAATATGCTGCAAATTAAACTATTAATTAAATATTGTGCAAACTTTATCATTTTCTATTTTAACATATCATTGTTTATTATATTTTTGATAAAAAGTTAACTATAATGAAAAACATTGCAGTTTTTGCTTCAGGAGGCGGGTCCAATGCAGATAAAATATGTGAATATTTTTCTACTTCAAAAGAAATATCTGTTTCTCTTTGTATAAGTAACAGACAAGAGTCTAATCTTAAAAAAATCTCAAAATCTCATAATATTAACTATTTATTTATAGAAAAAGACCAGCAAAATAATTCAGATTTTCTTTTAAAAAAATTGAATGAAAATAAGATTAACTTTATTGTATTGGCTGGATATTTAAAAAAAATACCAGTAGATATTGTCTCTGTTTATAAAAATAAAATAATTAATATCCACCCTTCACTTCTTCCAAAACATGGAGGAAAAGGAATGTATGGATTAAATGTTCACAGTGCAGTTTTAAACGCCAAAGATAAAACAAGCGGAATAACTATTCATTATGTAAACGATGACTATGACAAAGGAAAAGTTTTATTTCAAGCTTCATTAGCTGTGGAATTAAATGACTCTGCTATTTCACTTTCACAAAAAATTCAGGAATTAGAACACCAACATTATGCTAGTACTATAGAAAAAACAATCCTTTTAAAAAAATGAGCGTCATAATCTACACTGATGGTTCCGCAAAAGGAAATCCAGGAAATGGGGGGTATGGTGTTGTTTTAATTTCAGGTATACACCGTAAAGAAATATCTGAAGGATATCGGCTAACCACCAATAATAGAATGGAGCTTTTAGCTGTAATTATTGGATTAGAAAGCTTGAAAACTAAAAAAGAAAATGTAACAGTTTACTCTGACTCAAAATATGTTGTTGATGCAGTAAACAAAAAATGGGTTTTTGGCTGGGAAAAGAAAAATTTTAACAAAAAAAAGAACCCTGATCTGTGGATTCGTTTTTTAAAAATTTTCAAAAAACATATCGTAACTTTTATTTGGATAAAAGGGCATGCTGAAAATGTTGAAAACGAAAAATGTGACTATTTAGCTGTTTCTGCTGCAGAAAACGAACAACTTAAAATTGATGCCTGGTACGAAAACTCTAAAAAAAATAACACCCTTTTTTAAATCTTAAATGAAGATAATTTAACAAATTCTTCAAGTCGACTAGAGACCTCGTTATTTGTAAGTTCTGAAAGCCTTTCTGTTCCAAATTTTTCTACACAAAAAGAAGCCATCACTGATCCATAAATAACAGCACTTTTTAAATTCTCAAAGGTGATATCTCCTGTTTTTTGAAGATGTCCAATAAAACCTCCTGCAAATGAATCTCCTGCCCCAGTAGGGTCAAACACGTTTTCAAGGGGAAGAGCTGGAGCAAAAAACATTTTTTCCTCACCGAAAAGTAAAGCTCCGTGTTCACCTTTTTTTATAACTAAGTATTTTGGTCCCATTTTCTGAATAATTTTTGCTGCTTTTACTAAAGAATATTCTTCTGATAACTGTCTAGCTTCTTCATCATTAATTGTAAGAACATCTATATTTTTAAGCGCAGTCTTTAAGTCTGACATGCAATTATCCATCCAAAAATTCATAGTGTCTAAAACTATTAATTTAGGTCTTTTTGTCATTTGATCTAGAACTTTTTGCTGTACGCTAGGAACTAGATTGCCAAGCATTAAAAATTCACTGTCTTTAAAATCTTCTGGCAAAATTGGATCAAAATTTTCTAAAACATTTAGCTGTGTATCAACCGTGTCTCTAGAATTCATATCATTATGATATTTTCCTGACCAAAAAAAAGTTTTCTCTCCCTCTTTAATTTGCAGACCACTGGTGTCAACCTTATGATCTTTAAGCATTTGTATTGAATCCTTTGGGAAATCGTCACCTACCACAGATACTAGTCTTAGTTTGTTGCTAAAAAAAGAAGCCGCCAACGAAATATACGTTGCTGCTCCCCCTACAATTTTATCTGTCTTTCCAAATGGTGTTTCAATTGCATCAAAAGCTACGGTTCCTACTATTAAAATGCTCATATTTCTTTTTTGTACAAATATATTGGATATTTTATTGCTTTGTGCTATTTTTGCTCGCGTTTTAAGATCCTCCTTAGCTCAGCTGGTTAGAGCATCTGACTGTTAATCAGAGGGTCCTAGGTTCGAGTCCTAGAGGGGGAGCAAAAGATAAGAGGTCTACATGAGTGGGCCTCTTTTTTTGTGCCTTATACATTGACCTAAATTTTGTAATTTTAGAGTATAAAAAAAACTCACGTATTGAACTCAAAGGCTATAAATATTGTTTGGTTAAAACGTGACCTTCGCTCTCAAGATCATGCGCCTTTATTAAAGGCTGAATGTGCTGGGATCCCTTATTTAATTATTTATCTGCTTGAACCCTCTAGAATTGAGTATCCGGATACTAGTCAAAGACATTTGCAGTTTGTATACCATTCAATAAGTAGTTTAGATAAAGTCTTAAGTAAATTTAACAGACGAGTTGAGTTGTTTTATGCAGAGGCTATTGATGTTTTTAATTATTTAATTAAGGACTTTAATATCATTTCTGTGTTTAGCTACCAAGAAAGCGGAATAAAAGGCTCTTGGGAGCGCGATAAAAAAATAAAACAGTTTTGTAATTCTAATAAAATCAAGTGGCAGGAGTCACAACGAGATGGTATTTTAAGAGGTATTGAAAATAGGCAAGGTTGGAATAAAAAATGGCATCTTAAAATGCATAGACCACTCATTCAAAACAAATATACAATCTCCAAAGAAACGTATTTAGAGCACCCCTTTTTAATACCTTCAATGTTAGAGTCTCAACTAAAAGATTACCCAGGTCACTATCAACCGCCTGGAGAAAAAAATGCCTGGAGGTACTTAAATTCTTTCACTAACCAACGAGGATTTAACTACCAGAGACATATATCAAAGCCCATGGAAAGCAGAGTGTCTTGTAGTCGTTTATCTCCTTATTTGGCATGGGGAAACATGAGTATTAAGCAAGCTTTTCAGTTTATTGGAACGCATCCCAACGGCACTAAAAACAGCAAAGCCTTCTCAGCCATGCTTACCCGCCTACATTGGCATTGTCATTTTATTCAAAAATTTGAAATGGAATGTCGCTATGAAACAGAGTGTATTAATAGAGGTTATGAGATTTTGCCACATGAAAAAAACGAAGCATTTATAAAAGCTTGGAAAACAGGCACTACAGGATATCCTTTGATTGATGCTTGCATGCGAGCTGTTGAATCTACTGGTTGGATTAACTTTAGAATGCGCGCTATGGTTGTATCTTTTTTAACACTCAATTTGGACCAAGATTGGCGTGAGGGGACCTATCATCTTGCACGTCAGTTTTTAGATTATGAGCCTGGAATACATTATCCTCAGTTTCAAATGCAGGCAGGTACGACTGGAATAAACACCGTTCGTTTGTACAATCCTGTCAAAAACTCTAAAGAGCATGACCCCAAGGGTATGTTTATAAAAAAGTGGATTCCAGAATTAGCAAATGTGCCAGCGGCATATATTCATGAGCCCTGGACTATGACGGCTATGGAACAGACTTTTTGTGGTGTTTTGATGGGAAAGACCTATCCGCTGCCAATTGTAGGCCTACAAGAAAGCTCTAAAGCTGCCAGAGATAAAATATGGGGCCATAAAAAGCATCCTGCAGTTCAAGAAGAAAAGAAACGATTATTAAGAACGCATGTAAATGCGAAATAAATGAAGAATAGTTTTTTAGCCAACAGCATAGACATATATTCTTCTTTTAATTAAGCTAATTCTAAACTACGAATTTAGGTAAAGCTTAAGAATATAGTTTGATTAAACAAATACAAAAGAATTAGTTCCTATCAGCTTTTGCCACCTCTTCAAAATCAACTCCTTTATAAATAAATGATTTGTTTTCAATTAGAGACTTTCCATAAGTTTTTACCCAGTCATTATGAAGGGCTAAATCAATATTTGTTGGCTTTACTATATTGAACTTGACTGTATAATTATCAGAAATTTTTCCAGGCAATGAAATATTTCTTGCATAATGAAAATTATCTATTAAATTAATATGTGGCAGAAGGTCTATAAAGGTGCTTAAACCTGTTTTCTCATTTATTACTTGTGCTGAAATATGAAGATAAGGAATAAAGCCCCCTTGCGGTGTTCCTTTAGGGGTATTTTTTGTGTCCCAATTTACTCTAGCTTCAATATGAATATTTGTTTCGCTTTCTGACAAATGGATTGACTCTGGTATTATATGGTCCTTAATTGCTCCTTCAAAAACAAAAACAATTCCAGGCTCTAGCCTTTCTTCTCCTATTACAAGCTCAGGTTTTGAGACTTGGGCGTTTAATAAAGTTGAAAGTGCAAAAACTGGGATAAAGGCTAATAGTTTCATAAGGATTATTTTAAATGCAATTATACTAAAGAATTTTGTGTTTTTAAATTAGTTAATCAAGTCTTTTATTTGTATTTATTCTAAATAACCATATTTTTGCACTTTCAACTTTATTAAACACAAAAACCCACATCAAGAATGAAAAATATAATCATATTTTGTTTAACAATACTTATCCTCTCAAGCTGTTCAGATCAGACTAAAAAATCTAATGAGGTTAATCTTTATAGCCAGAGACACTATACTGTTGATGAAAAACAATATGAAGCTTTTGAATTAGAAACAGGTATTAAAGTAAATGTAATAAAAGCAAATGCTGACGAATTAATTGAAAGACTAAAAAATGAAGGAGAAAATAGTCCGGCGGATCTATTTGTTTCGGTTGATGCTGGCAAACTTCAAAAAGCAGGAAGCTTTAATTTATTACAACCCCTAGAGTCTTCTATAATAAACTCTAACATAAGCGAAGACCTTAAAGACTTGAATAAGCTTTGGGTTCCTATAACATACAGAGCGAGAATTATGGTCTACAGCAAAGAGCGAGTAAAAGCGGAAGAACTAAGCACCTACTCAGACTTGGCAGACAGTAAGTGGAGAGAAAGAGTTTTGGTTAGGTCTTCTTCTAACGCTTATAATCAGGCGCTTCTTTCTTCAATTGTTGCCAACAAAGGGGCTGATTATGCCTTAGATTGGGCAACTTCTTTAGTTAAGAATTTTGCCAGAGACCCTAAAGGCAATGATAGGGATCAGGTAAAGGCTATTGCCGCTGGTCAAGGAGATGTTGCTATTGTAAACTCTTACTATATTGGACTTCTTCTTTCTTCTGAAAAAGAAGAGGAGCTTAAAGCCGGGAAATCAGTAGGGGTATTCTTTCCAAACCAAGGAGAAAACGAAGGAGGAAGTCATATAAATATCTCTGGAATAGGGCTTGCTAAAAATGCGCCAAACAAAGAAAATGCAATTAAGCTTGTTGAGTTCTTAACAGGCGTTTCGGCGCAAAATAGATACGTTAATACTAGCTATGAGTATTCTGTAAATCCGTTAGTAAAGCCTGCTGAAATAGTTGGGTCCTGGGGAGATTTTAAAAGAGATAGCCTAGACTTAAATCAACTAGGTGTGCACAGAAATAGTGCTATCGAAATTTTTGATAAGTCAGCTTGGAAATAATCCAAAAACTGTTTAAAACAGAAAACAAAAGATGGCTGCTGATCAGCTTTATAGTTTCAGCGATTTTACTAGCTCCGCTTGTTTTATTGTTTATAAATATTTTAAATATTGATGGTAGTGCCTTTTTATATTTATGGGACAATCTTCTTCTTGACTACAGCCTAAACACTCTTTATCTTATTTTTATAACAAGTATTATTTCCTTAATTTTTGGAATAATTCCTGCTTGGTTCGTAAGTAATTATGATTTTAGATTTCGTCGATTTTTTGATATTGCACTTTATCTCCCTCTTGCAATTCCAACATATATAATGGCCTTTACGTATAGTGATATACTTAGTTTTACGGGTCCACTACAGTCTTTTCTCAGAAAGAATATCCCTTCTATATCGGAGATTTTTAATGCTGACTATTTACAGATAGAAGTTCTTGGAGTCATTCTTGGTCTTTCTCTTTACCCCTACATTTATACAGCATGTAGACTTTCCTTTAGTTTAATAGGGTCAACATACATAAACATGTCTAAGAACCTTGGTCTTTCAGGAATAAAACTTTTTTATAAGGTTATTTTACCTCTCTCTAGACCAGCTATTTTTTCAGGGCTTTTTTTGGTTATAATGGAGGTGTTAAATGAGTATGGGGCCGTTAAGTATTTTGGCGTCAATACATATACAACAGGAATTTTTAGGGCATGGTTTTCTATGGGAAATGAGACGGCAGCAATTCAGCTAGCCTGCCTGCTACTGCTTATTGTTTTTGTTATTTTATTTCTACAAAAAACTTTTTCTAAAAAAACTAAATTTTACTATTCAAAAAATTCAGCGACTGAAAAACTTAGATTTATAAATAAAAACAAACGTTTTTACGCATACTTTTCTTGCTTTATTCCTTTTTTTATTGGCTTTGCTGTTCCTTTATCGTATATAGTTACTAATTTTTTAATTAACTATAAAGATGTTAATTTCTCAAAATTATTCACTCTTAGTATAAATTCTATTTCTGTTTCTGCTATTTCATCTGTTATAATAATCTGTGTGGCAATACTTTTTTTATATGTAGAAAAAATTTCAAAACTTAGTATAAACAAGACTATTAATCAAATAACCTCTTTAGGGTATGTTATTCCTGGAGCTGTTATTGGGCTAGCGGTTATATTACTGTTTACAAAAACCCCAGCCTTACAGTCATTTTCTTTAGTAGGGTCTTTTGCTGTTTTAATCTATGCTTATGTTTTTCGTTTTTTAGCTGTGGGAAAGTCCCCTATTAAATCGAGTCTTGAAAAACATCCTGAGTCTTTTGACGAGACGGCAAAAACCTTAGGTTTAGGACCTTTAAAAACACTTAGAAAAATTCACTTTCCCATTAATAAACTTGCCCTTTTAATCGCATTTATTGTAACATTTGTTGATCTACTAAAAGAGCTTCCTATAACACTAATATTGCGACCATTTAATTTTGATACTTTAGCAACTCAAACATATCAGTTTGCAATTGAAGAAATGATGGTAGAGTCTGCGGTATATTCTCTGGCTATTATTGTTATTGGAGCTGTTATGCTAGTAATTTTAAAATCTATGGTAAACAAACAAATTAATGCATCTTAAAGTCGAGAAACTTGTTAAGTTTTACAATAAAAAAGAACCTTTAATTTCAAGCCTAAACTTCGAAGTTAAAAAAGGAGAAATTGTATCTTTTTTAGGAGAAAGTGGCGTTGGAAAAACCACCTTTTTAAAATGTATTTCTGGTCTTGAAAAAATAAGCTCTGGATCTATAACCTTAAACAATAAAGTACTTAATAGCCCTGAGACATTTGTTAGTCCTCAAAAAAGAAATATTGGCTTTGTTTTTCAAGATTACCCTCTTTTTCCACACTTAACTCTTGAAGAAAATATTGTTTTTAATTTAGAGAAAAAGTATATTAAAAAGCTAGAATATATGCTGTCTCTTACAAACCTTAAGAGCTTAACAAAAAGATATCCCCATGAACTCTCAGGAGGAGAACAACAAAGGGCTTGTATCGCTAGAGCGCTTATTCGTGAGCCTGACTTGCTGCTGCTAGATGAGCCTTTTAGTAATCTGGATATTGCAATAAAACATAGTATAATAGACGAAATATATCAAATAATTAAAGCAACTGAAACAACAACCATTTTAGTCACTCATGATGTTAATGACTCTTTAAATATTGCAGACAAAATACTTGTCTTTAAGGCCGGTAAACTACAACAATATGACAATCCGGTTGAGATGTATTGCAGGCCTGCAAATTGTTATTGCGCAAAAATACTTGGAGGTGTTAATAAGTATCAAAAAAATGGTGAAGACTTTTATATTAGAGCTGAAAAAATAAAAATTGAGCCTGTTTCAGAAATAAGCCTAATTGTAAAAAAATCCCTTTTTCAGGGAAAAGAATATATAATTACAGCTGACTACAATGGAGAAACATGGAGCTTATTTAGCACAAATCCTCTTAAAAAAGAAGAAAAAATATTTATAAGTTTTGACGATGAAGATCTAATTTATTTCCCTCCACATTGCCACAATTATTTTTAACTAGTTTTTAAAAAAGAGGAATCTTGCTCTATAGCCACTCCAATTTTAAAAACAATTTCTTCCACTGTTTCTTTTTCATAATCAATCTTTATTGGCTCCTTTATTAGCATTTTTTGATTTACACCTTTTTTCTTAACAAGAATTCCTTTTTTATCAAAAGATCTTCTAAAGCCGTCAATTACTATTGGAACAACTATAGGTTTATTTTTCTTTATAATATGAGCCGTTCCTTTTCTAATAGGCGCCCATGGAGTTGTTGTTCCTTGAGGGAAAGTAATTAACCATCCAGCGCTTAGCGCTTTTTCAACAACGTCAATGTCTGAGCTTTTTACATCTCGAGTTATCTCTTTACCCTTGTCTCTCCAGCTTCTCTCAACCAAAACAGCTCCTGCATACGATAATATCTTTGGGAAAAATCCTGCTTTCATTGTTTCTTTAGCTGCGACAAAAAATATGTTTTCTTTTGGGTGCCATATGTATGAAAACAAGTCATCTATATTGTCTTTTTTTCCGCTTAAACTAGCGCTCATAACATGTAACATTGCCGCCACATCAGCATAATATGTTTGATGATTTGAAACAAATAAAACATTTTTTTCGGGTAGACTTCTTAAAACTTCACTTCCTATAATATTTAAGTTATTAATACCGTTGAATCTTCTGTAGGACAAAATTCCAAAAATTCTAATTACCCATTTTTTTAAAAACAAGTTATGGCCAAAAGAGTTTTTTTTTAAAAAGCCCATTTATTTAAATTTTAATAATTTATAAATTAAATAATTATTTTTTCTTGAAAAGTCTACTTTTTCCTTTTTTACCTTTTTTTGTTTTACCACCTCCTGAAACTTGCTGACCATCTTTTAAGATAACAATTTTATATTTAGTATTGCTCTTTGCTTTTTCTTCAAAACTAGGCTCTTCAAAAGTAGAGCATTTTAATTTTGAAACTCCATTGAAGGTTTTTTTAGTTCTACAAGAACTTATAAAGACAAGAACCATAAGACTAAAAATAATATGTTTTAATTGTATTTGCATATGACAGCAAAATTAAAACTATTTTAGCCATAATAAGAATATGCGCAAAAAATCTAACAACAAATCTTTTTCTAAAAGCCAGATAATCAAAGACATTCTTTTAGTTTTTAAACAAAATTCGGCTAGAAAACTTAACTATAAACAAATTTCAAAACTCCTTTCAATAAAAGATATGGGCACTAAAATTATTTTAGTAGAAGCCCTGGAAGATCTTGCAAATGAAAATTTTATTAAAGTCGTTTCAAGAGGTTCTTATAGATATATACATAAGAAAACAACAATAATTGGAATAGTAAAAAATACAAATTCAAAAGGAGTCTTTGTTATTTACGATACAGATAAAGAGGTTTTTGTAGACAAGTCTGAATCCAAATTTGCTCTAAGAGGTGATGAAGTTTCTGTGCTTATTACTCCTAAAAACAAAAAAAAATTAAGCGGTTCGATTGAAGAGGTTCTTAAAAGATCAAAAAATTCTTTTATTGGGAGAATAGTAAAAGAAGAAACTTTTGGTTTTTTTATTGCTGATGATTATAGAATTTATTTTGATGTTTTTTTACCTAAAAAAGAAATTTTAGGCGATTTTAAAAATAAAAAAGTACACGTGGAAATACTTCAGTGGGATTCTAGTAAGAAAAACCCTGTTGGAAAAATTATATCTGTTCTAGGTGATGCAAATAACCATGATGTAGAAATGAGTTCAATTCTAATAAATAATGGTTTAGACACTAGTTACCCGCAGAAAATTTTAAATGATGTTAAATTATTACAGGACAAGCATACAGAAAAAGACTTAAAAAATAGACTTGATCTTAGAGGCAAGCCTACTTTTACTATTGATCCTGAAGATGCAAAAGATTTTGATGATGCGCTTTCTTTTGAAAATCTCAAAAATGGAAACTATAGTATTGGTGTTCATATAGCAGATGTAAGCCACTATGTCAAAGAAGAAACATCATTAGATAAGGAATCTGTAAGAAGAGCAACCTCTATATATTTAGTGGATAGGGTAATCCCTATGCTTCCAGAAAAACTAAGTAATGATCTATGTTCTCTAAAACCTAATGTAGACAGGTTAAGTTTTTCAGTTTTATTTGAAATTAATAAAGATGCTAAAATTATTAATTACAATATAACAGAGTCAGTTATTCATTCAGATAAAAGGTTTACTTATTCAGATGCTCAAGAAACTATAAACTCTAAAAAAGGTATTTTTTTCGAAGAGTTAATTCTTCTAAATAATTTGTCAAAAATCTTAAGGGAAAAAAGAAGAAAAAATGGTTCAATTAATTTTGAAAAAAGTGAAGTTAAGTTTATACTGGATGAACATAAAAATCCTATAAACGTCTATTTTAAAGAGTCTCTTGAAACAAATAAGTTAATAGAAGAGTTTATGCTTCTTGCTAACAAAACTGTAGCAAAACATCTTGAAGGAAAAAAAATTCCTTTTGTTTATAGAGTACATGATAAGCCAAATGAAAATAAGATTAATGATCTAAAAAATATTGTTAAAACTTTTGGCTATTCAATTGAATCTTCAAATAGTTATTCATTATCGAAATCTTTAAATCAACTTTTGTCTCAATCTCAAGGCAAAGCTGAGGAACAAATGATTGAAACTTTAACAATACGGTCAATGGCTAAAGCAGTCTATACCACAAAGAATATAGGTCATTATGGTTTAGCTTTTGATCATTATTCTCATTTCACTTCACCTATTAGAAGATATCCTGATTTACTAGTTCATAGGATTCTAAAAAATTATATAAAACAAGAGAAATCAATAGATATTTCTTCTCTAGAGAAATTATGCAAACACTCTTCTGATATGGAAAAAATGGCTTCTAGCGCTGAGAGAGAATCTATTAAGTTTATGCAAACAAAGTATTTAAAAAATAAAATTGGAGAATCTTTTTCAGGTGTAATATCTGGAGTAACGGATTGGGGTTTTTATGTAGAATTAGATAAAAATAAATGTGAAGGTCTTGTTAAAATAAGTACAATTAAGAATGATTATTTTATCTATGATGAGAAAACACAATCTCTTATTGGAAAATCATCTAAAAAAAGATATCAATTAGGACAAAAAGTTACTATTAAAATATCAAATGCAGATCTAGAGAAAAAACAGCTTGATTTTATTTTAAGCTAGTTTTTAATATTTACAATAAAAAAAGGAGAACTGTTAGTTCTCCTTTTTTTATTATACAATAGAAATCAAAATTGATTTGTATTTAATTTATAAAATTATTATTCAATTATAATTTTCCTTGTTTCTATCCATCCTTTTCCGTTGAAATTGATTTGATATATTCCACTTGATAATTTAGAAACATTTAAAATATCTTTAGCTTCAGTTTCTATAACAACTTTACCTTCAATATTAATTATACTAATACTTTTTGTTTCTAAAGGAAGATTATTAACATATAAAATATTATTTGATGGATTTGGATAAACATTTAATTTATCTGGACCATTTAGAAATATTGCTTCTGTTGATCCTGAACAAGCTAAATAACCATTTGTTTCAGCTGTTCCTATGGTTGAGGAAGAACCATTATCTGTATTACCTTGACTATCAAAAAGCATACCTACAATATGTACTTGATTTAAATCCCAAGAAGGGTCTAAAGGAAATTCAAAACAAACTGTTTCTACATCTCCACTAGAATATGAATTTTGAGGAAGTACATCACCAAGGAAAGATGGATTAATTGCTCTTGCAACGTGTCTGTATATCATTATGTTAGAATTTACATTTGATCCTAAATTTGCCCAGTCTGTTCCATCTACATCAATTAAAGAGCCTGAACCTCCTCCACTGTAATAATTTGCTTGGAAATATTGTGGTCCTGTTCCTGTTACACTATCTTCAACAACTGCACAAGCTAATCTCCAATTTCCATTTATAGGCGTTGTAAAATTTAGATTTAAAGATACTTTTAAAACATTATTTTCAATTTTAGCTCCATTGGTTATTCTTGCGTGAGGAGGTATAACAACTCTTTGGATAAAATCTTGACTAAAACCTCCTGGATCAATAGCTGATCCTCTATCTACTAATCCACTAGGGTAGCCTGCTATATAATTTCCAATAGCGTTATCGTAGGTTGCATCTGTCATTGGATCTCCGTTATGTACTGCAATTCCTTGCCAAAATCCTTCATAATCTTTATCCATCCAATTTAGTGCAACAGCTCCTCTTGGACACCATCCACACCAAGTACCTGTTGCTTCTTCGCCAATAACTAATTTATTAGGTGCTGGAACAACAACGCTTACATTGGTTAATAAAGTATCATCTGATGTATTTTGAGTTTGTCCACCATTAATATTAGAAATATATGCTTGAGCTGTTGTTACTAAAGATAAAGTAATTGGATTAGTAAAAATAACGTTTGTTATAGAGTTAGTTGTAAGATTTAATCCAGTTATATTTTCGGTTATTTGAGATCCATCATAATCAAAAGTTACATCAAAAGAATTAATATCATTAATACCAAAATTTCTAATATCTACAGATGGAAAACGATCTTGTGTTGCTAAACCGTTAATAGCTCCAACTGATAAGACTTGTGCATTAAGAGTATCCAGTTGAGCAGGAGTATAGGGAAGGCAAACATCATCAATATAAAATTCTTGACCTGCAGTTGGATAATAATCTATAGAAGCAACTTGATTTACAGGATTGTTAAATGTTCCTTGAGACACACCATCATGAAAAACTTCCCAATTATTTGTTGTTAAATCACAAACAATACTTTGTTCAAACCAAGTATTTAACGGATAAGTAGCTGCTAATAATGTTTGAGCACTTCCTGAAGTTGCATAATTAACGTTTCCAGTAGCATCTAAAGTAACATCTAATGCCCAAGTAACTCCAGGAACATTTTCTGCTTGAATATTCCAATAAGCTCCACTTACAACATAAATCATATGAGTTAAAGTAAATACTCCTGATACATATGGAGTTCCAGCTCCTATAGGTAATACTACATCTTCAGGTCCAGCAACTGATGTATTTGCATTAAAAGCTAAACAATTACTTCCAGAATTAGAATAGGTATTTGATACAAAAGCATCATCAGAAAAAGGTGCAGTTAAGCCATTCATTAGCTCTGCCCAACTATTCCAATCAGAAGAAGTTTGAGCAATAGGATCTCCTACATTATAACTTTCAAAATCATCACACCAATAAAGTGGAGCACTTTGGCTAAATAAAGAAACGGAAGACAAAAGTAGTATAGTAACTAGTATTATATTTTTCATAATTGTTGTTTTTATTGAATTGTGAAAATACAATTTTTATTTAAAATTTTCAATAGTTATTTTTCAATAGATATTATATATATATAACTATTGTTTTTTTAAAAAAAAAGAAAAATATAATATTATATATAGTCTGTTAAGTCAGTTGATAAAATGTTATATTAAAAATTGCTTTAATGACTTATTAAAAGAAAATAACAACTTATTATTTATTTATTATTTGATAAATACTGAATATTAAGCTTTTATAATATATATCAACATTTTTTTTATTTTGTTAATAGTAATATAAACAAGCAAAATTTAATAATTATATTTGAATTGTTTTATAGAAAAAGTTAATAAACAAACTTAAAACTTAAATATAAAAAACAATAAGTATACTTGACTTTTAAAATATTAATAAGCTTATAATTTTTGATTTAATAAGCTTTAATTTTTATTAATTTTTATAACAAAATTTAGCAAAGCTTATTAACAATAAATATTAAATAATATTAATAAAAAATGAAAATTGGAATTGCGTGCGATCATGCTGGTTTTGATCATAAAGAAAAACTAAAAGAGTATTTATTATCTAAAGAATTAATAGTTGAAGATTTCGGCTGTTACTCTATTGAGAGTGTTGATTATCCTGATTTTTCTCACGAACTTTGCAAATCTTTAGAAAATAAAAAAAATATTTTTGGGATTCAATTTTGTGGAACAGGAAACGGAATAAATATGACTGCTAACAAACATTTAAATATTAGAGCAGCACTGTGTTGGAAAGAAGAAATTGCTCAGCAGGCTAGACTTCATAATAATGCAAATATTCTTACTATGCCCGCAAGACATTTAAACTGGGATCAAGTAAAAGAAATAACAGATGTTTTTCTAGAAACTAAATTTGAAGGTGGAAGACATCAAAGAAGAGTAGAAAAAATTAATAAAATTTAATGAAAGAAATATTATTATTAATTTTTTTAATATTCTCATTTAATACTTATTCACAAGAAAATATTAAATTTTCCAAAACAATTAAGACAGAAGATTTATATAAACACCTTCTTGTTTTATCATCAGATTCTTTAGAAGGGAGAGAAACAGGAAAAAGAGGACAAAAAATGGCTGCTGATTATATAGCATCTTTCTTTTCTTCAATTGG
>TARA_B110000090_G_scaffold46142_1_pt1 | contig 34113 bp, 28 predicted proteins | sample TARA_B110000090 | Tara Oceans TARA_B110000090 (sample SAMEA4397239) | marine metagenome | biome: Polar Biome; feature: [SRF] surface water layer (ENVO:00010504); material: water (ENVO:00002006), including particulate matter (ENVO:01000060) such as... | depth 5 m
TGACCTATATCAGCGGTCCATACATCTAAGTGAATAAACTCCATTGATGACAAATCTTGTGGTGAACCAAATTGGATTCCTTGATAACTGATGTTCGTGTATTGTAACATAGAATCTCCACTTAAATCGTAAGTTCCCCAACTGCTTCCTTGTCCTCCTTGTCCCCAATCTGGAAAAGTATCAGTATCTGCAACGTCAGTATAAACCGAACTGTATATTGAGATTACATCTGATTCATTTCTAGATGGCTGAAGTGGAGCTGATGCTATAGGAGCTAATATTGCAGTTACTTCAAAATCTACTGTATATTCTGTTGTTTCTATAGCCGCACCTTTAGCAACTATACGTATTGTATAAGTTCCTGGCTCAGCATATGTATAAGAGATCGTATCTCCGATATTTCCGGAAATTGGATCTGTAACTCCATCTTCTCCTGAATAAAAATCATACATTGCTGCAAAGTCTGCTGTAGCAGTTACATTTACTTGTTTTGAAATTGCGGCATCATTTTCTATTGTTACAACTAAGTTTTCTGGCGCTGTAAATGAAACTACTAATGGTTGTGTAATTTCAGCCGTTTCTCCTTTAATATTATATGCTATAACTCTTACGTCATAATTTCCTTCAACATAAATATGATCAAGGCTTTGACCTTGAACTACTTCTTCTGATGCTGGTGTATCATCGCCGAAGAAAATTTCAAACTTTAATGTCGCATCTGCAGATGGAGATAATGTTACTGCTCCTGTATTATCTTGAGTTATATTAAACGAAACTGAAATATTACTCGGTAATTCTATACTACTTAAGTATGATAAGTCTCTCTCGTCATCTGTACAACCAACCAAAATTAGAAGTACAAATAGAGTTTTTAATGTTTTTAATATTTTTTGCATAATTATAAATTTTAATAATTAGGGTTTTGAGCCCATCTATTACCTGTTAATTGAATTTCGATAAGTGGTATAGGAAATACTTCATGTTTCCCAGATACAAAGCCGTTTATCTCTGAAGTGGCTCTTCCAGTTCTCACTAAATCAAAGAATCGGTGGCCTTCACCTAATAATTCAACTCTTCTTTCGTTGTAAATATCATTTGTTAAATTTGATCCTGATGAAGAAACATTATGCATAGCGTCTCCAAAAGCACGCTCTCTAACTCTATTTAAATAGTTCTGCGCTTTAGAATCATCTATATTACCTCTATTAAAAGCCTCTGCTGCCATTAACAACACATCCGCAAAACGTATAGCTCTGTAATTGTTTGGGTTTGTTAAATTTCTATCTCCTGCTGCTGTATCACTTCTCTTACGAGGAATATATTTTCTATTAAAAAATCCTGTATGCTCATACCCTGTTCCATAAGTAATTCCAGTTTGTGTAGCCCAAGCATCAATATCCAAAATTGCGACATCTTTTCTTAAATCATCAGCTTCAAAAGCATCAACGGCTTCTTGTACTGGTACATTAAAACTAAAACCTGATGAGAAAATATCACCCGAAGAATCTGGAGTTGCTACATAACTTCTAACACCACTAAATCCTACTGCAACATTTCCTTCACTACATTGTAAACAATCAAAACTTGCTCCTTGATCGTCATTATACTGAACTTCAAAAACAGATTCTATACCATTTTCTCCTGCATGCTCAAAGATTGAATTATAGTCTGTTACTAAATCATATGGACCGTTTAAAATTAAATTATCTAATACTGCTGAAGCTTCAGGAAATTTATCTTGATATAGATATACCTTACCTAATAAGGCTTGAGCTGCTCCTTTAGTAACTCTCCCTTGTTGAGATGCTGTATACGTTAAATTATCTGCTGCATACATAAGGTCTATCTCTATTTGTGTATAAACCTCTGCTTTAGGTGTTCTATCTACGTTAAATTGATCACCAAATAAAAATCTTTTATCTACTACTAAAGGAACATCTCCAAACCATTTCACTAATTCAAAATAATAATATGCTCTTAAAAATCTTGCTTGAGCAAGAATCTCTTCTTTCCCAGCAAATTCTGTCTTATCCTGAAACTCTAAAATAAAGTTTGCCCTATTAACTCCAGCAAACATCCAACCCCAAACATCTCTTAATTGAGAGTTGGTAGTTGTGTGAGTCATGTCATCTACTTCCTGAATTCCAATAACGTCTGTTGCACTTTCGCCTCCTGCTAAAGTATTATCTGAAGCAATTTCTCCTAACATCGCATTTAAGTAGGTTGCTTGTAATAAATCATAAGCACCAACCAGCGCATTTTGATAATCTTCTTCGGAATTAAAATAGTCTTCCGAATTTATGTCTAGTGATTCTACATTTACAAAGTCATCACTACAAGAACTTGCTAATCCTATAAAAAGAACACTTACAAGTATATATTTTAATTTTATATTTCTCATTTTTATATTTTTTAAAAATTAACATTTAAACCAAAAATGAATGTCTTTGGTGATGGATAGAACCCTTTATCTATTCCTCCTCCTATTGGAGATCCGTTTGAGGTAGTTGGATCATATCCTTTGTAATCAGAAATTGTGAAAAGGTTGTTTCCAGACACATAAAATCTTAATTTATCAAATCCTATCTTTTCAGATGTATCACTATTTAAAGTATACCCTAATTGTATATTTTGTAGTCTTACAAATGAACCGTCTTCTACATAAAAATCTGAAAATAAAGTGTTCCCTGTCGCTCCTGTAGTAACTCTTGGAAAAGAATTACTTGTGCCGGGACCTGTCCATCTATCTAGATAATAAACTGATTTATTTGCAAGCGGAACATTTCTTTCATAATCTCTTACGATTTCATTTCCTATAGAAGCGAAAGCATAGGCGCTAAAATCAAAGTTCTTGTAATTAACATTAAAATTTAAACCCATTGATATATCCGCTATTGGATCTCCAATATACGTTCTATCATCTGAATCTATTTGACCATCTCCGTTAACATCTACAAAGCGAATATCACCAGGATTTGCATTCATTTGTGTTGCATGTGCATCAACATCTGCCTGTGTCTGAAAAATTCCATTTGTTTGTAATCCATAAAAATATCCTATCGGATAACCCGCTTCCATTCTTGATGGTGCTTCTTGACCAACACCAAAAGATCCGCCAGATACAAAAGAATTCTCTCCATTTACTTCAAGCACTTCATTTTCTATAGTTGTAAAATTATAGTTTAGACTAAAGTTAAAGTCGTCAGATACATCGTGTGAATAAGCAATAGAAAATTCAAGTCCTTTATTTTCAACCGTCCCTGCGTTTACAAAAGGTAAACCAGAACCTGGAGCTCCAACTCCAAGAATTCCTGATACTTGTGGTTGAACTAATAAGTCTTCTGTTTTCTTTTCAAAATAATCTACAGTAATATCAAATTTATCAAACAATTTAATGTCTAAACCAATATCTAAAGGTTTTTGTTTTTCCCATCTTATTTCTGGGTTTGAAAGAGCTCCAGTTGCTGTACCGAAGTTAATTATATCGTCAAAAATATAATTTCCTTGTCCATCTAATAAAGAAACGTATCTAAAAGGTTGAATTCTATCATTCCCAACAATACCATAACTTGCTCTTAATTTCAGGAAATTGATTGATTTAGAATCTTGCATAAAATCTTCTTCAGATACAATCCATCCAACAGAAGCAGAAGGGAAAAATCCGAATTTGTTTTCTGGCCCAAACTTAGAAGAACCATCTCGTCTTAAAACAGCAGACAATAGATACTTACTATCATAATTATACTGTACTCTGGTGAAGTATGATAATAAGCGTGATCCATCTACTTTATCTGGTGTATTTGCTAATTCATTAAAATCTTCTATTCTATCGGCATCACTAAGACTAGAATCTAAACTGCCGTTTGCAAAATCAAATCCTGCATTATTTATTTTATTATAAAAATTATTTTGTGAAACAGAAGTACCTAAAAGCACTTTTAGATTATGAACATCCTTAAATGTATTTTCATAATTTATATAAGCATCAAAAATATAATCTTCATAAGCAACTTTATAATTTGTTAAACTATTATTTAATTTATCAAAAACCGTTGAACTTTCACCATAAGAATTTATTGGAGAATAGTTTTTCGTAAACACATTTGCATAATTATATTGAAACTTCACGTCAGCAGAAAAGTTGCTTAGAAACTTATAATTCAATCCAATAGTTGGAGCAATTTTATTCACTTCAGTCTTATTAAAGGTTGTAGCAATTTGCGATAATGGATTAATAATTTCTTGCCCAAAGCCATTTGCTGGAGTTAACGTATAGTCTCCAGCCGCATCTGTTGGAGTTAAATTAGGTGCAAAATTCAACGCATTGAATAATACTGACCCAAGGCCGTTTTCATTTAATCCACTACCATTAGTATTGGTGTAAATAATTGAAGAAGTTAATTTTAGATTCTCTAAAATATCAATATTTGCATTTAACTTAGAAGTTAATCTATTAAAATTAGATTTACTTAAACCTACAATACCGTCTTGATCTAAATAAGAAGCACTAAAATTATAGGCTCCTTTTTCTGTCCCTTTACTTATACTTATATCAGAACTACCAACAAAAGCAGTTTGAAACACTTCATCTTGCCAATCCGTTCCTTGACCTAGACTACTGATATCTGTAAAAGGTAAAGCGTCTCCATTTGCAGCATAAGCTTCATTTGCTAATAGTCCATATTCTGTTGCGTTTAATACTGGAATCCTTCTAGTAGTCTCTTGAGTACCAACATATGAATTAAATACAAATTTAAAATCAGCATTTTTTCTACCAGACTTCGTTGTTATAATAATAACCCCATTTGCCGCTTGTACACCATAAATACCAGCTGTAGCATCTTTTAAAACATTTATAGATTCTATATCTGAAGGATTGATAACACTTAAGTCTTCAATTCTATTTCCATCTACTAAAATTAATGGTTGATTGTCTCCATTTGTAGAGACACCTCTAATTCGAATACTTGATGATGCACCAGGAGAACCAGAAGTTGTGGTAATATTTACACCTGCTACTTGTCCTTGCAATGCTTGCTCTATTCTTGTAGGTTTCAATTTCTCAATTGCTTCACTAGATATAATAGCGACAGCTCCTGTAACTTCTTTTTTAGTTTGAGTACCATACCCTATTACAACTACTTCATCTAGTTTATCTACATTTTGAGATAGTACTATATTAAAGGTCGTAGTTGAGTTCACAGGAACTACTTGTGTTACATAACCTAAACTGCTAAAAATTAGATTGGCATTTGAAGAGACGTTTTGCAACGTAAAAACTCCATCAAAATCAGTAAGTGTACCTGTAGTCGTGTTCTCAACAACTACGTTTACTCCAGGTATTGAAGTCTTGTCTTCTTTATCAATTACAGTACCTGAAACTTCAATGTTTTGTGAAAAAGAATTGAGAGTAAAAAGTACTGAAAGAAATAAGTAAATCGTTTGTTTCATAAGTTATGGTTTAATTTTCTTACAATATATAAACTTATGAAACTTAGTTCTAATATCTGCAACTATATAAAAAGCATACAATGAAATAACGAACTATTATTTACTAAAACTTCAATAATCAAAGGGTTTTAGTATAATTTGAATTTAACTTTTTAAACTGATGTAGTGTTTATGTATAGTTTTTTTGATTAAAAATGATTATTAAATTTCTAAAATATAGTTTGTTAAATTTAAATTATGAGATAAGTCCATCTTTTTTCTTAATCTATAACGTTTTACCTCTACACTTCTATGTGAAATATTAAGTAGTGGTGCAATCTCTTTAGAAGAAAGGTTTAACCTTAAATAAGCACACAATCTTAAGTCATTAGGTGTTAAATCAGGATGCTTAGATTTTACCTTTTTAATGAATTTTTTATCAGCATTATTAAAGGCCTCTTGAAACAATTTCCAATCATCTGTATTGTTAAGGTTTTCGTCAATAATTTTGACAACTTTGGCAACACTCTTTATATCGTCATTTTTCAACTCGCTTTTAATATCATTTAAAAATTCATTTTTCTTAATAATACTCATTGTTGATGTAGCTAATTCTCTATTTTTACTATCTATATCACTCCTTAACTTTTCATTTTTTAATTTAATAATCTTTTGTGAACTTTCTAATTCTTTAAGTTCTAACTCTTTTTTGGTTTTTTCAAATAATTTCTCTTTTTGCTTTTTATGATACCTGTTTTGTAAAAAATGGGTGAGAAAAGAGAACAATAAAAATAAGGTGACGTATAGGATGATAAATAAATTAGATAAATACCATGGCTTTTGAATTGTAAAATTGTATTCATCAATATTAACACTCATTTTATCTCCAACTTTTGCCCTAACTTTAAATGTATAGTCGCCATAAGATAGGTTTTTAAATAGAATAGAATTTGACTCACCCCATTCACTCCAATCTAGACTTTGTCCTAATAATTGATGTTGGTATTTAGAAATAGATGTTTTACTAAAATTTGGGACACTAAAGAAAAACTCAATATTATTCTCTTCGTTTTTAAACTCAACACTATTATTTAAATCAATAGGCCTTTTAGGCGTATTTAAGACAAAGGTGTACGCGTAATTAATTGAAGTTTTATAAGTTTCCGGTTTATTTAAACTTTCTAAGTCTATAATTAAATATCCATCTGAAGATCCAATAAGATATTTTTTATCTAATAAATGAGTAATGTTTTCATAGCCCGAAGCTCCTTTTCTTAATGATTCTGGAATTGGTATTGTTTTAAGTGTTGGCTTATCACTTAACTTTCCCGGTTCCATATATTTTATATCGTCTTCAGAAAATGACCATAATTTTTGACCTAACTCATCATTAACTAATTTTCCTGTAGTAAAATTCTCTTTAGAAATTAATTTACTATAAATAGAATCTAATTTAAAGTCATTTTTATCAGAAAGATACTCATAGACTCCTTTTCTACTAGCATACAATACTTTATTGTTATATTTGATAAGGCTAGAATTAATACCTTTTTGAGTTGTGGTATCTTTCTCTATGCTAAGAATTTTTTCAAATTCTTGATCTACAACTAATTTAAAAACACTTTTATATTCATGATTTACCAGTATCCTATTAGTATCAATAATTTCGAAATATTTACTTGAACTATCAAATCCTTCAATTTTGTTTTTTAAATTCCAAATACCATTTTGCTTTTTAAGCACATAAAGTCCGTCATAATTACCTTGAAGCAAGGTGTTTTCATTTATCTTTTTAAGGTCCCAAGTACCAGAAATGTTTGTTATTTGTAATGCTTTATCACCTTTAATTATAAACGTTCCAGAATCATGACCGCAAAACAACTCTTTATCAATTTGTATAAGATTCCAAACTTGACCTTGGGTGTTTTCTATAAACTTAAACTCATCATCTGATCCATAATTTTTATAATATAAACCTTGGTTTGTTCCTAAATATAATATGTTTTGATGTAAAACTGAGGTATAAATAGTACCCCAAAAATCTGTTTTATCATGGTAAATTTTAAAAGCAGATTTATTATTTACACAATTAATTCCATTATCAAGACCTAACCAAATATTACGACTACTGTCTTCAAAAATAGATAATACTGTGTTATTACTCAACCCTGAACTTTGTGTTATCTGATAATTAAAATTTCCATCACTATCAATATTTACAAGCCCATCTGAAATAGAGCCAAGAACAAAATCTTGATTGCTTAGTTGTTTTGCACTATAATAGGTTTTATCTAAAATAATATTATTTGAAGGAATGATCCATTGATTTACTTCGCCATCTCTAAGAAAAAAAAAACCTTTTTTTTGAGTAAAAAATAAAAGGTCTCCATCTTTTCTAAAAATTTCTACTATAATATTGTCTTTTAATATTGGATTATCAGAAATCAATTTAGGAATTCCATTCTGAATTTCAAAAACTCCCTTATAGAGTTCTTGAAAATATAAGGTCTCTTCTACTTTTGTAAGTTTTGCAATTCTATTATCAGATTCAATTATTTTAACAACTTCTGTTTTTAAATTGTATAGGTATATTCGTTGTAATGATTTAAAAAGTATCCAACCATCAAACTCAACAATATTCCAAACTTGCTCATCTTCAATAAATTTTATATTCTTTTCTTTTGCAATAGATGTGTATTTTAAAATGCCAAAATTATTTTTCTCCCAATAACCAAAATCCATATAAAACCCTGTGTAAATTTTGTTTTTATAGGCTTTTACAGATCTAATAATTGATTCATTTGGTGTAGGGTACAACTGCCATCTTGCACCATTGTACTCTAACAATCCTTTATTATTAGCTACATATATAAATTTGTTGCTCGCTTGAGTTATTGACCAATTTTGATTTTCGGCTCCATACTCTTTGGCAGAAAAAATATTAATTGGAGGTAATTCTTGAGAATAAGAATTACATAAAAATAATAATAAAAATAATCGCAGAAGTTTATATGCACTCATTTCAGTAAGTTGAAAGTTGGGAATAAAAAAAAATCACACCCTTGTTTGGTTTACAAGATAGTAAAAACTCATTAAAACTTAAGGCCTATTATCTATTTTTCAAATATTGTATAGTATAATATGCATAAAGTAATTAACTAAACATTAGCCAAACGTTCTACACAAGTTTAAAAATACAATACACTACTTGCATAAAACTAAATCTGTAAGTTTTTTTAAGATTTAATAAAAATGAAATATTTTCTTGTGAAAAAAACAATTTTTTATTTTTTTTATTCTTATTTCTTGTTCAAAAGAAGATTCAACTGGCACGAATGTAAACGCTATAAATATAAAGGATCTATCTGGAACTTTTAATCTATTTCCTCTAGCCCTAAATCCTGAATTCACTTCAGTTTCTGAAGTTAATATTGGTGAAGTACCATTGGTTGGTATTTTAAGTTTAGGAAACACTTTGAAAGTGTTTCCTTATGTTTTTATGACGCATAACGAAATAGTAAATGACGAGTATCAAGGTATCAAATACACTTTTAGTTATTGCCCTATTACAAAAAGCTCTGTGGCATTTAAAAGAAATGGTCTTTTTAGAGTTTTAGGATATTTATTCAACGGTAATTTAACTCCTTGGGACGAAGAAACAGAAACTATTTGGTCTCAAGTGTTATTAAAAGGAATTCTTGGAGAAAAAGAAAATATTCAATTCAATACAATTCCTCTAGTTGAAACTAGATGGAAAACTGTTAAAGAACATTTTCCCTTTGCACAAGTCGTTACTTCTGATCTTTTTTTTAACAAGATCTTCTCCTCTTCCTAATGATGAAGGTGAATCTAAATTAAATGATTTTGTTTACGGGATCGAAACTGTAAATAAAGCAACAATTTTAAACCAGCTGATTTTTCAAACACAAATAGTATAAATAAAACAATTCAAGGACAAAAGCATATTGTATTGGCTAGCCTTTTATGAAAACTTTGAGTTTGAAGAGTAATTTTTTAAATTGCCAATTTTATCTTTTCTTCAACATTTAAATTAAAATTTATCTCTTCTAATAACAAGTTGCTAATATCTAGGTCTAGATATAATAAAAATAAAGTATCCGGCAAAACTCCATAAAAATAATTAGAATCTGATGGATTCTTAACACCCCATTTAGTTTTAACAAAATCAATATCATAAGTTCCAACATCCGATTCCCAATAAGCTATATAGTTGTCATAATTAACGTCTACTGTGAAATCAAAATTTTGTATAGAATTATCTACTGTAGAATATAGTGGTCTGTCTGGAATATTAATTGAAGTTGGCTGAACTCCTAATTTTTTATAATTATAGATATATGTGCCAGAATCTATAATAACATCTAGTTCTACACCTTAAATCTTGATATGATTTAGTTTTCATCCTTGCTGTTTCTATTGGTTAGTTTATTAGTTTTTATTTTAGCTCTCTAATCTCTTGCTCTAATGAAGCAATATATTTTTGTTGTGGTAAAAAAGCGGCTTCAACTTCCTCAGTAGTATATCGTGGTGTAATATGTTGTGGACAATTCCAGTCATAGGGTTCGATATGAAACACCATCATACGTTCTGGGCGAAATTTGTAGTTGTCTAGATTTAATGTTTTAAATAATTCAGAATTATCATCAAGCTCAACATGAATAACTATCCAATTATCTCTAAATATTGTTCGTTCATAAACTTTATAAGTAAAATAAACTTCAGAAGTCGGGTCAACACCATCGTCGCCACCACCAAGTGTATCACTAGGGAATTCAATACCTGTTTCTGAACAACTAAATAACAATAATAATACTATAAGGAGAAAATTCTTTTCATATAATTTAAATAACTAAACTAAGATAGAAAAAAAACACTGTTTAACTAACACTCTCCCCGTTTTCAACATCTCTTTCTGGCTCAATAAATGCTAATTTCCCGTCTTGTGTGTCTGTCATTAAAATCATACCTTGACTTTCCACACCACGAATTTTTCTTGGAGCAAGATTCACCAAAACACTTACTTGTTTCCCAATAATATCTTCTGGATTGAAACTTTCTGCAATACCCGAAACAATTGTGCGAACATCTAAGCCAACATCAACTTTTAATTGTAATAATTTTTTAGTCTTTGGAACTTTAACAGCCTCTATAACTGTACCTATTCTAATATCTAATTTAGTGAAGTCATCAAACTCAATAATATCTTTCTGAGGTTCTAAAACTTTATTCTCTTGTTCATTAGCAACTTTAGTTGCTTCCAGTTTATCTAATTGTATTTGGATTTCTTTATCTTCAACTTTCGCAAATAGCAATTCTACTTTTCCTATTTGATGACTAGGATCTAATAATACTTCTTTTTCTGAAATATCACTCCAAGAATTTGAATCTGCATTTAAAATTCCTTTCAGTTTTACAGAAGTAAATGGTAAAAACGGCTCGCATAATACTGACAATGCTGTTGCAATTTGAAGCGCAACGAACATTACTGTCTTTACACGTTCTTCATCTAGTTTTATAACTTTCCAAGGTTCTTCATCTGCCAAATATTTATTTCCTAAACGTGCTAAATTCATTAATTCTTGAGAACCTTCTCTAAACCTATAGCGTTCGATAGAATTTGAAATAATACTTGGAAACTCTTTAACTTTTTCTAATGTTTGTTCGTCAACTTCTGAATATTTCCCTGCAAGTGGTACTTGCCCTTCATAATATTTCTGTGTAAGCACAACAACTCTATTGATGAAGTTTCCAAAAATAGCAACTAACTCACTATTATTTCTTATCTGAAAATCTTTCCAAGTGAAATCATTATCTTTAGTTTCTGGTGCATTTGCTGTTAAAGCATAACGCAATACATCTTGCTTGTCAGGGAAATCTTGTAAGTATTCATGCAACCAAACTGCCCAATTTCTTGAAGTAGAAATTTTATTTCCTTCTAAATTTAAAAACTCATTTGCTGGAACATTTTCAGGTAAAATATAACTCCCTTCAGCTTTTAACATCGCTGGAAAAATAATACAGTGAAAAACTATGTTATCCTTTCCAATAAAGTGAACTAATTTCGTGTCTTCTTTCTTCCAATAATCCTCCCAGTTTTTCCCTTCTCTTTCTGCCCACTCTTTGGTTGCAGAGATATAACCTATAGGTGCATCAAACCAAACGTATAACACTTTTCCTTCTGCATCTTTTACAGGAACAGGAATTCCCCAATCTAAATCACGAGTAACTGCTCTTGGTCTTAAACCATCATCTAACCAGGATTTAACTTGACCTAATACGTTTGCCTTCCAATCATTTTTGTGACCTACAACGATCCACTCTCTCAACCAAGACTCGTATTTATCTAAAGGTAAAAACCAATGTTTTGTTTGTTTTGTAGTTGGCACATTTCCAGTAATTGCAGACTTTGGATTGATTAAGTCTGTTGCATTGTGACTTGTTCCGCAATTCTCACATTGATCTCCGTAACTCTCATCATTCCCACATTTTGGACAGGTACCAACAACAAATCTATCTGCTAAAAACTGATTCGCTTCTTTATCATACAATTGCTCTGAAACCTCTTCAATAAATTGATCGTTATCATATAATTTCTTAAAAAAATCTGAGGCTGTATCGTGATGAATCTTTGCAGATGTTCGTGAATAGTTATCAAACGAAATTCCAAAGTCTTCAAAAGATTTTTTAATAATTACATGGTATTTGTCCACAACTTCTTGTGGTGTAACTCCTTCTTTTTTTGCTTTTATGGTAATCGGAACTCCATGCTCGTCTGAACCACAAACAAAGGCTACATCTTGACCTTTAAGGCGTAAAAAACGTGCATAAATATCTGCTGGAACATAAACTCCTGCCAAATGACCAATATGAACTGGTCCGTTTGTATAAGGCAAGGCTGCTGTAATAGTATATCTGCTCAAAAAAATGGAATTTTAAATTATTAAAAAACAAAAATACTCATTCCTTAATTGATGTCAAGAATACTACCTATTTTTCTTTAGTTAGAAAAGTGTATTTTTACAAAAAACAAGTTAAAAAATGTCAAAATTTTCAATTTTTATTTCTTTTTTCTTACTATCCGTGACTGCTTTTAGTCAAGTAGATTCTATACATCAGCAAAAAAAAATATCAAAGCAACTCATACAGCCATCCTACTTAAAAAAAGGTGATACTATCCTAATTCTTGCTCCTGCAGGAATTTTGAAAAATAAAAAAGAAACTATTAAAAAAGCGAAAACCTTAGTTGAAAGTTGGGGATTAAAAGTTGTTTTAGGAGAACATACATTCAACCAAGAAAACCATTTTTCAGGCACTGATAAGGAGCGTTCTTATGATTTTCAAAAAGCATTAGACAACGAGAACATTAAAGCGATTTGGTCTGCTCGTGGTGGATATGGAAGTGTTAGAATCTTAGATAAATTAGATTACACCCAATTTCAAAAAAACCCAAAATGGATTATTGGCTATTCTGATATTACCGCATTTCATAATCATATTCATAATATGGGAATTGAGACTATACACGCGATGATGGGAACTAGTCTACAAGATATTCCTGAAGATATTCCAGAGACCATAAAGTCATTTAAAAAAGCATTGTTTGGTGAAAGTTTAGAGTACTCTATTCCAACATCGATATATAATAGAAATGGTACTACTGAAGGGCAATTGATTGGAGGGAATCTTTCAATTTTAGCATCGATGTTGGGTTCAAAAAGTCAATTATCAACTGATGGGAAAATTTTATTTATTGAAGAAATAGGCGAATATAAATACAGTATTGACAGAATGCTTCAAAGTTTAAAACGTGCAGGTTATTTTGAAAACGTACATGGAATTATTGTAGGCAATATGACGAGTATCAAAAAAAATACAACTTCTTGGGGCGCTTCAATTGAGCAATTAATTTTAGATGTTATTCCAGATAACATTCCTATTATTTTTAAGTTTCCTGCTGGCCATGAATCAGACAATAGAGCATTAATTTTAGGTCGAACTGTCGAACTTACTATTAATAGCACTAAATCTTGTGTGAATTTTAAAGAATAAAAATGGCACAACACAACGAGCTTGGCAAAAAAGGAGAGCAACTTGCTATTGATTATTTGGTAGAAAAAGGCTACACTATTCTTGATAAAAACTGGCGTTTTCAAAAGGCTGAAATTGACATTATTGCTCAAAAAGAAAATACGCTTGCTGTTGTAGAAGTCAAAACCCGTTCGAGTGATTATTTTGGTAATCCACAAGATTTTGTGAATCCGAAGAAAATACAATTATCGGTATCTGCAATCAATGAATATGTAATTTCTAAAGATTTAAATGTAGATGTTCGGTTTGATATTATTGCGATTATAAAAACTGAAAAAGAAACAAAAATTGAGCATTTAGAAGATGCTTTTCTATATTTCTAAGATTCTTTACTCCTTACTCAACAATTCTAATAATTCTGCTAATTCTTCTGGTTTAGCAATGATTTTTTTATCTTTGTCTAACACAAAATAACTTGGCGTAACGTTAACTTCATACCTTTTTGCTATTTCATTTTTCCACTTATTCAATCCAAGAATATGTATCCATTTGTCCATCTTTTCTGTATGGTACTCAAACCCAAACTTATCTACTTCTAAAGCAACAGCAATTACCTTTAAATTCTCATTGTCTTTAGTGACTTTATACAAATCAGGAATTTCTTCTAAACAGTGAGAACATGTTGTACTCCAAAAAGTAATTATATAATTTTCGACACCTTCATGTTCTGATAATTTCTTTGTTTTACCATCTTTCGCCCAAGTTATTTCTGGCGCAACTCTTCCAAGTGCAACACTTAACATTCGATCAATATTTGAAATAAATTTAGCATCTTTAAGTTCTTCTGGTAGTTGATTGTAATACCCATTTTTAAGAAAATCTACCGCTCCTAATTCTTCTTGACCTGCATAAGCATAAATTAACGAACTTAAAATTTCTGCCTTCACTTCATTATTCTCACCAATTATAGACATTGCGTCATTTATAGATCTTTCTCTTAGTTTCTTCTCGGTTTTTCGATCTTCAGAACTGTTGATATAAAACACGTATTCTATAACTTTATCAACAAATATTGAAGAGTTCAATAAGACTTTGTTTGAAAAATCTATTGTATCAAAAAAGTGTGTTTTCAACGTTTTTAAATAACTTTCAACTGTTTCTACTATTTTAGGATTGTTGTACTTCTTGGTTGCTTTTATAATATAATTTGCAAATTTTCCTTCAGTTTTATTTTCGAAATATTCCTGCATACTATTCAATTCCTTTAGCCCGTCTACATACATTTTTTGCAATGGTTTTTTATCTACAGCGTCAAAATATGCTATTTGAACCGAATCAATTTTCGCTTGTTTTTTAAGAATTGAATTGAAATAAGATTGTAATAGTTTATTTTCTTCTGATTTTTTGAACTCAGCAGTTTGCTCAGGTAAGTTTGGATTAAAACTTACAGAAATTGACTCTTGATTGTAGATAAAATCAAAATACCCACCATTCTCCATATCGTAATACAAACGATACATTCCTGTTGCGTTTCCTTTTGAAACAGGTAATTTAAACTCGTTATTTTCAATTGTTGCTTTTGAAATATACTGTTGCTTTGCACCATTTATCTTATACAACATCAACCATTTGTAACCTTCATTTGGCGTCATTTTTACTCGGATAGTGTCTTGTGATTTTACCGTAAATGACAGTATTAACAAGGCAACTAATACTATTTTTTTCATTTGTTTATCTCTTTATAATTTTCATTTCAACAATTAAATCAAAAGTACGCTATAATTGATTATTTTGCTAAAAATTAGTTTATTTATGAATCTTAAAAACAAAATAATTTGGATTACTGGCGCTTCATCTGGAATTGGTAAATCGCTTGCAATAGCACTTTCTAAATTAGACACCAAATTAATCCTTTCGTCACGAAATGAATCAACTTTAAATGAAGTGAAGACTTTATGTGAAAATCCTGAAACTATAAAAATCTTACCACTGGATCTTGAAGACTACTCAAAATTTGATAAAACTGTTTCCGAAGCAATATCTTTTTTTGGCAAAATTGACATTCTCGTAAATAATGGAGGTATAAGCCAACGCTCTCTTGCAATTGATACAACTATCGAAGTTGACAAACTAATAATGGATATCAATTACACTGGAACTGTTGCTTTATCCAAAGCCCTTTTACCGCATTTTATTAGCAATAATTCTGGACATTATGTAATTACTACAAGTGTTGTTGGTAAAGTCGCAACACCTTTGCGTTCTTCTTATTCTGCCTCAAAACATGCGCTACATGGCTTTTTTGATAGCCTAAGGGCAGAAATTCACAAGCACAATATTGATGTAACTCTAGTTTGTCCTGGATATGTACAGACAAACGTTTCTATGAATGCACTTACTGGAAATGGGACGAAACAAAACTCGATGGATACAGCAACTAAAAACGGAATTCCTGCAGATGTCTTTTCAAAAAGAATGATACGTGCAATTAAAAAACGTAAAAAGGAAGTTGTAATTGGTGGTTTTAAAGAAACTGGAAGTGTGTATTTAAAACGTTTTTTTCCAAGTATTTTGGCAAAGTTGGTGAGAAAAGTGAATGTTACTTAAATCAACTCTTTCTCCTTAAAGTACTGTACAATAGATTCTTTCATTAAAATAGACTGTTCGCCTGGTTTTAATGTTGGTAATTCTTCTTTGGTTTTATAATGTGGCCAACCGTCATCATCAAAAAAATCAAATTCATAATATCCATAAGGCTCCAACAACCTACAAATAGCAATATGCATTAAATTCAATTTCTCATCTTTCTTGAACTTTTTAGCGCCTACTCCAAGCTCCTGAACACCTATTAAATAAATTATTGCATCTAGATCAAGTCGATCGCCATCGGCAAACTTCTCTGAAATAATACTAACAACTTGCTCCCAATTTTCTTTTAAATTTTGATCTCCAATCATAACCGTAAAGATAGTGTAATCTTTATTTGTTGAATTGTTTCTTGGTATTTTTTATATTTACCAAAAATCTATTTTCATGAACACATTTGACATCATTCTAACAGCACTTTTATTATTTGGTTTTATTAGAGGTTTATTAAAAGGTCTCTTTGTAGAACTAGCATCACTTTTATCTTTAATCGTTGGTGTGTATGGCGCTATTCACTTTTCTTATTTTATTGGAGATTTTTTGAAAGACAGTGTTGATTGGGACGAAAGATATATATCAATTGTTGCCTTTGCTGTAACATTTATTGTGATTGTGATCGTTATTTCTTTATTAGGAAAGTTGTTTACTAAAATCGCGAATTTTGCAGCACTCGGAATTCTAAACAAACTGCTTGGAGGCGTTTTTGGAGCAGTAAAGATTGGGTTGATTTTGAGTGTTCTTTTAATCGTTTTTGATAAACTAAATAGCACAATACCGTTTGTGAATAAAGAGAATACTGAAGACTCAGTCTTATATGAACCCTTGAAAGGTTTGGCTCCTATGATATTTCCTGACTTCTTAAACGTTGAAGAGGATACAGAATAATTACAACTCTCTATAAATTTTGGGTAAAACCCATTCATATTTTACGGCTAGTATTCTTAAAACAACTACCAAAGCACTTGTAATCACATAATTAATATTAATGTCTAAAGGTGTTTGTAGTAATCCATAAAATACAATTGCTCCAATAATACTTAGTGATGCATAGACTTCTTTATGAAAAATCAAAGGCACTTCATTACATAAAACATCTCTTAAAACACCCCCAAAAGAGGCGCTTAATGTTCCTAGTATCACACAAATAATTGGATGTAAATTTACTGCCATCCCTGTTTCAAAACCAATAATTGTAAAAATTCCTAAACCAATCGCATCAAACAAAAACATGGTTTTTCTAAAATAGGCTAATCTTTTTCTGAATAGAGCTGCAATAAGTGTTGAGCAAATAATGATAATTAAATACTCCCAATGCACCATCCAACCAACAGGAGTATTTCCTATTAAAACATCACGTAAACTACCGCCTCCAATTGCGGTAACTGCTGCTAAGATTAAAACTCCAAACGAGTCAAATTTTCTTCTCATTGCTGCTAAAGCACCAGAAATAGCAAAAACAGAAGTCCCAATAAAGTCTAATAAATCAAAAATAGTCATGGTGCAAAAATAGTAAGACTTTCTTAAAAATAAATTACTTTAGCAAAATCATTGTTGATGATACATTTTATGGCCGATAAAAAAAACATTCCTTTTCCTTCACCAGAAAATCACACCTTTACTTTCATTGATTTGTTTGCTGGAATTGGTGGTTTTCACATTGCTCTTCAAAACTTAGGAGGAAAGTGTGTGTTTACATCAGAATGGGATGCAAAGGCTCAAAAAACGTATGAAAATAACTTTGGAGCACTTCCTTATGGAGATATTACAAAGACTGAAACAAAAAATGCAATTCCTGAAGAATTTGATGTTTTATGTGCTGGTTTTCCGTGTCAACCTTTTTCAAAAGGCGGATTTAGAAACGGTTTTGAAGATACAAGAGGAACGCTCTTTTTTGATTTATGTGAAATCATTGAAAAGCATCAACCTAAATATTTATTTTTAGAAAATGTTGCCAATATGGTTTCTCATGATAATGGAAATACCTATTTGACCATTATTAAAAATCTTGACGAATTAGGATATTACCTTCCTAACGAACCTTTGATTATTTCTCCTGATAAATTTGGGATTCCAATCTTAAGACCCAGAGTTTATATCCCCTGTGTTCGAAAAGATGTTGCTGGAAATAACGCTGAAAAAATCAAAAATATTAAAACTGAATTAGAAAAACAATATACTAAAAATGTTGCTTCAATTGATACAATTTTAGACGCTTCTATTAAAAGTAAAATTACGCCTCATGAACTCAAAGTTTTAAAAATGTGGGATGAATTTTATAAAGGTGTTGATTTAAAAGTTATCGGTTTTCCTATTTGGATGGAATATTTTAAGCATCAAGGTTTATTAAATGAGTTTCCGTTATGGAAAGCAAAATTTATTCAGAAAAATATAGATTTATATACTCGCAATAAGAAGTTTATCGATCGTTGGCTTGCAAAACATGACAACCTTGAAGGGTACACGAATACTCAACGAAAAATGGAGTGGCAAGCAGGAAAAGATTACGAAAGTATTTTTGAATGTTTAATCCAGTTTAGACCCTCTGGAGTTAGAGTTAAGCGTCCAGATAAGTTCTCTACTCTTGTCGCGATGAATCATCAGCAAATAATCGGGAAATATAAACGTAGATTGACTATAGATGAGTCTAAGCGTCTTCAATCATTTCCTGAAGAATACCAACTTTCGGATTCAAATACTGTAGCAATGAAGCAACTTGGAAATTCAGTGAATATTACTGTTATTCAGAAAATTTTTGAAATCGTTTTAAAAGAATTTGCTTAAATTGTTGGTTTGAACACCAAAAATGCTAGAAAAACTTCGAAACAAACCTATTGTAATCAATTCTGATTTAGATGGAATTATGAGCGGTTTATTGCTCAAAAAATACTTGAATTGTTCTATTGTTGGGTTTACCAATAGTGCAGATACGGTTTGGCTCAACGAACGTTTATGTGATGATTATTCTGAATTGTGTTTTGTAGATATTTTTATTACCAATCCTGATACGATAACAATAGATCAGCATATTATTTCAGTAAATGAGCAACATCATAACCTACTAGAGAAGAATTCAAATAAGATAAATCCGAATTTATTAAATCCAAGATTTCACCTGCCAAACAGTTCGTATAAAACAAAATACCCATTTGGGACTGTACATTTTATTATTGCCTTGTTTGAAAAAATGGGAATTGAAATAGACTCTGCAATTTCTGAAGTTAATCCACACAAATTGTGTTGTATCGATTTTATTTTACGTGCTGATGATGCAATGAAAACAACAGTAGATAGTAAATATGTTGATAATGCTGCTGATTGGTGGAATTGGCTCAAAGAACTCTCTAATGATGGGAAAACTACGAATGGTTTTATAGATTATTTAGGAAACACAACTCCTAAAAAGGCTAAAGAATTGAAAAAAAGGATTGGAGATATTCTTAAAAAAGACCCTTATTACTGTGATACTTCTGATGGAGGAATTCATGAAATAACAACTAAAGAAAACTTTTTAAAAACCTCAGTAATTGCCTATTTCAAAATTATTGCGTCATTGATGCATATAGAATTATTTGATGTAGAAAGCCCTTTTAAAAGTTACGCAGGAGTTTCTGAGCGCATGTCACTAACTCAAAAACAGCGACAAGAATTGATAGAGTCAAATACAATTGACGGAAAGAAACTGTTCTCTTATGCTTTTGTTAGAACTAGTGGAAGAGTAGAAAGTTTTAGTGCTACTTATTTTCAAAAAAATTCTTAAATCTCTCTCAAATCATCAGCCAGAATCCAGCCAATTTTACCGTCAGCCAATTTGATTTTTTTCCAATCATCAATGACATCTAAGACCAATACTTTTGTGCCTTCGTGTAATTCAAAGGTTGTATCACTATTCAATGTTGGTGCGTTTTTAATCTCTGTTGATTGCTTGAATATAATAGCATGCTTGGTATTCTTTTCATGGTTATATGATTTATAGGCAAACACAACACTAATAATCAATAATAAAGCACTTAAAATACTGGTATTGAAATACAATAATTTCTTTGCGCTAGAATAAGAAAAGTGATATAACAAGAATAATAGTGCACCAATAAAAGATAGTACAACCGCTATCCAAGCCCAAGTATCATAATGCAATTTATAAATATATTTCTCAGAGAATTTTTGCAAAAAAGTTTTAGGCATTACTTCGATTGCATCAATTTTCATACGCTTTGCAAAGGCTAAATTTGTTATTACATCTTCGTTTATAGGATTCAGTTTTAAAGCCTTTTCGTAATAATAAATTGAAGGAGCAATCTTATTTAACTTATAATAAGTGTTTCCTAAATTGTAATATAAATCATCAGATTCTTGACCTAAATCTTCAATCTTTTTATACAACTCTTCGGCTTCAGTATAACTTCCGTTTTTATATAAATTATTGGCTTGAAAAAACAACTCGCCTTCCGTTTGGCTGAATCCAAACGAGGTAAAAAAGACACATAATATGAGTACGAGTTTCTTCATTTATACTTGTTTATCAATTTTAGTAATAACCTTTTTTGCCTTGTCAAACTCTTTTTGCATCATTACATTGGTCGTTGGCGTATACCTTGCAAAATCACAATCATTCAGCACCTCAACAAATTCATTTATTGTCGTTTCATCTACATTTCTTTGCTGTAGTATTTCGGTAATTCTTTCTTTACTGATATCTGTTGTTTCAATATTCAATCGTGCTTTTAAAAAATTATGTAGTGCTTTTTCTAAAGCAAGATAAAAGGTTTCTTTTTTCCCTAATTCTTTCTTTGCTTGTGATAAATATTTACGCGCCAATTTATCGGCTTTTCTCAATCTATTTCCTGTAACATCACTATCTCTTTCGGCTTTTTTCTTCCCAATAAAAATTCCTATCGGAATTGCTAAAAATGGCAATAACAACAACATATAAAACAGATTAGACTTGAAAAAATCTTGTTTCTTCATTGACTCAAAACTTGTTTTATGCTGAATATACCTAAAGTTATTTGTAGCAGTAACTGTTGTTTGTTTTGAAGGAATATCTGTTTGATTTTGATTAGGAAGAGATTTTCCTTGAACAACATCAATAATCAAAGGTTCTGAAGTTATAGTGATATACTTTTCTTGGTTTGGATCAAAATAAGAAAACTCAACTTCTGGAATTTTATACTTTCCTTTATATTCAGGAACAACAGTATAAGAATCAGAAATTTTACCTAATAATCCTTTTGAGTTTGTACGAACTTTTTCTTTTCGTTCAGGAGTATACACCTCTAATTCATTCGGTGTAATTATCTTCGGAATTTCAAATAACTTAATGTTTCCTTTACCGCTCACTTGAACATTTATTTGAGTTGTTTCATTGGCTCTCAAGACATCTTTTGAAGCAGAAACACTAAAGTCATATTCTCCAACTGCACCAGTAAAACTTTCTGGTTTTCCAAGAATTGGTAAGTCCTTTACATTCACATTTCTTTTTGAAGAACCTGTAGAATAATTAACTCTACGTGTAATTGCATTTCCAAAAAAATCACCTCGTCCTGTTGGTACATTCACCGTAATATCCATATCAATTGGATCTATAGAAAGTTTTCCTGATTTTTGAGGAATCAATAATGCTTTCTTTAAAATTATAGAACGGTATTTCTTCCCTTGATACTCTACATTTTTAGCCTCTATCTTTGGCACTTCAATGTCTTGATTCCAAAATCCATTGTATTGTGGAACCTCATTCATTCTCCAATCACTCAAGCCAACTTTTTCACTAAAATATAGTTTATAAACCACGTAAATTCCTTCACCAACATATGGACTTCCTTTAGAAATCTCGGTAGTTAAATGAACGTTTTGGCTCGCTATATATGATGGGTCATTTGGGTTTTCTGGAACTTCTGAAGCACTTACAACAATTACTTTTACTGTGTTAGAAGTTACTTTTTTTCCTTTGTATTCAATAGTAGCAGATGGAATTGTAAATGTTCCAACTCTTTTAGGTTTAATAATATAAATATATGCTTGTGAATAAGATGCCTTTCCATTAACCCAAGATTGATTTATGGAAGAACTTGGTCCTCCAACAACTTTAAAATTTTTAAAATCTGGAGCTTCAAAGTTATCTGCGCCTTGTTTATTTACCATAAACTCAATTCGCAAGCGTTGGCTGACTCCCAACTTATTTTTACTCACTGTCGTTTTTAATTCTACTTCTTGAGCAAGAACTGTCGCAATTGAAAAAAGCGCAAAAAATAATATGGAGATTTTTTTAAAACTCATTCTTCAAATTTACCAATCTTTTTCTTGTTTTACTTTCTTACCTCTTTCTTTCTTAGCATTCATTTTCTCTTGAGTTTTCTTCTCTTCATTATTCATTGCTTCTAGCAATTGTTTTATCTGCTGAGGAGACAACTTTCCAGGTTGAGGCTTCTGTTCTTTCTTATCGTCTTTTTTATCGTCTTTAGAATCTTTTTTATCCTCATCTTTTTTATCGTCCTTATTTTCTTCTTCATCTTCATCTTTTTCATCGTCCTTTTTATCCTGATCTTTATTCTCTTGATCCTTATCTTTATTATCCTTATTGTCTTTGTCGTCCTTCTTATCGTCTTGATTTTCTTGTTGATTTTTCAACATTTCTTGAGCCAAAGCCAAATTGTATCTTGTTTCATCATCTTTAGGGTTGGCTCTTAAAGAATTCTTGTAAGAATCAACAGCTTTTTGATACTCTTTCTCTTGAAAATGAGCATTTCCAATATTGTGCATAGAAGATGCTATAGTCATTTTGTCTTTAGACATTTTAGCAACTAATTCATATTGTGCGATTGCTTCTTTCCCTCTATTTTGTTGTGACAAAGCATTTCCTAAATTATAAATAGCAGTTTCATAATCTGAACTTTTAGCTATTGCTTTCTTATAAGCAACTTCAGCATCCGCAAATTCTAATTGGTTGTATAATTCATTTCCATCACGCACAAATTTTCGTGCTTCTTTTTCAAGTACAGCCTTATCAGCTTTATCTTGTTGCGCAAAAATTGCCAATGGTAAAAAAAGTAATATGAATGCTATTTTTTTCATTATTTGGTAAATAGATTTAATTTCTGAATCCATTTTGTTTTCTTTTCTAGCATCAAAGTATCAATCACTAAGAACAATAAAGCAAATCCAATAAACCATTGAAATTGATCTTTATAGTCAGAAAACTTTGTTGTTTCAAATTCACTTTTCTCTGCTTTTACTAATAAATTTTCTACATAGTCTACTGTTTGTTGCGTCTTATTCCCAACAATATATTTTCCGTTTCCTGCTTCTGCAATCTCCTTAAGGGTTTCTGAATTCAATTTAGTAATGACAACTTCACCTTTACTATCTTTTTTATAACCTTCTAACTGTCCTTTATACTTTGTTGGTATTGGTCCTCCTTTTTCTGTTCCAACTCCAATGGTGTATGTTTTTATTCCATCTTTTGTGGCTTGTGCAATGGCACTTGAAGCATCTTCTTGATGATCTTCACCATCAGAAATGATGAATAAGAAACGATTGGTTTGTTCATCATTATTGTAATAAGAACTCGCCAATTTAATCGCTTCATTTATTGCTGTTCCTTGACTAGAAACCATATCAGGATTTGCACTTTGTAAGAACATTTTTGCAGCACCATGATCCGTTGTAATTGGCAATAATGGGTATGAATTACCGGCATAAATAATTATTCCAATTCTATCACTTCCCAATTTATCAATGATCTTAGAGATAATTTGCTTCGCTTTTTCCAATCTGTTTGGTGCAATGTCTTCTGCTAACATACTTTTTGAAACATCTAATGCAAAAACAATATCTACACCTTGACGTTTCACTGTTTCTAACTTAGTTCCCATTTTAGGGTTTGTAAGGGAAATGATTAAAAAGGCTAAACCAAGTAAGAAAAGCGTCATTTTTAAAAAGTACTTAAATGTTGATTTCTCAGGGCTTAACTTATCTAACAGTCCAATTTTAGCAAAGTTCTTTTGTGCTCTTTTTTTCCACCAAAAAACAAGCAAAAATGCCATAAACAATATTGGTATTGCTACTAAGTAAATAAAATATGTCGGTTCCTCTATTTGATACATTTTTCTTATATAAAACTTCTATAAACTGTGAATCTCAATAACAGTTCTATCATTAATAATAGTCCTGCAAGCAATACTAAAGAACGATATTTTTCGTCATAATTATAATATTTATACTCTTCAATTTCTGTTTTTTCTAATTTGTTAATTTCTGCATAAATTGCCTTTAACTTAGAATTATCAGTTGCTCTAAAATATTTCCCTCCTGTTTCTTGAGCAATATATTTTAGCAATTCTTCATCAATTTCAACTTTTGCATCTTGAAAAATCAGCTTTCCACTCATGTCTTTTGCAACAGGGAATGGAGCTGTTCCATTAGTACCAATTCCAATTGTATAGGTTTTTATTCCAAGTCCTTTAGCGAGTTCAGTAGCAGTTTTTGGATCAACAAACCCTGTATTATTTACACCATCTGTTAATAAAATAATTACTTTACTTTTTGCCTTACTGTCTTTTAATCTGTTTACTGCAGAGCCAAGTCCCATTCCAATGGCTGTTCCACCATCCATTTGTCCCCATTTAATCTTTCTAATTGTATTCTTCACAATTCTTTTATCACTGGTAATTGGAGTTTGTGTAAAGCTTTCTCCAGCATATACTACAATTCCAATTCTGTCATTTGGCCGTTTATTTACAAAATCTATCGCTACTACTTTTAAAGCCTCTAAACGATTTGGCTTTAAATCTTTTGCCAACATACTTGCTGAAACATCAATAGCCATCACAATATCAATTCCTTTGTTTGTATTTACTCTTGAACTTACAGATACATTTCTTGGTCTTGCCAATGCAACTATTAATGCTGAGATTGCCAATAACCTTAAAATATGTAATAGCGGTTTTAAACGAGATAAAATAGTTGGCTTGAAAGATCTTGTACTTGACAAAGTCAACGTTGCGCTATCTTTTTTACGCACAAATAAATATCTTATTGCCAATAAAGGGACAATAAGTAATAACCACAAAAAATGTGGCTGTGTAAACTCAAAATTACTCCACATCGTCATCTTCTTCTATATTTTTTGGTTGCAAATCATTAATAATACTTTCCGTATCACCACGATGTCCTTCTATATCTTTTTCATTTGGTTTGTGCTTAGCAAACTTCACTAAATCAGCTTCACGCAATAATTTTTGAAGATTATTAACCGTTTCTTTTGGTAAATCAAGTGTCTTTATTTTATTAAAATCTTTAATGGTTTCCATTAACTCATCTGTTGTAGATTCTAATGCTGGAATATTTAATTCACGCTCTATATAGGTTCTTATAATATCCGTTAATTCGATATAATATTGTTTTACTTTTCCTGCTTGCCATAAGAATTTTTCATCCAATTGACCTAACCTTTGCATAGCCAAATCATATGGCTGAATCAAATTTTCTAACTCTATCTTTTCTTTCTTTTTTCTAAAAATTAGATACAATATGAAGGCTAGAATCAGTGCTAATATTGCTAAACCAATCCAAACATAATTTTTGTAATCATCAAAAATAATTGGTTGGTTTTTAACTGCTTTTATTGGAAATAATTTTTGTTTTAAAGTGTCTACTTTAACAGTAGCAACATCAATCAATAAAGAGTCGGTACTATATTTTTTGTTGTTTATTAGTACGAATTGACGCGGAATAAGATATTGTCCGCTATCAAAACTAGTCAGTAAATATTTTTTGATATATTGGGTAGGCGTAGAATCAATCTTTAATTCTTCGACTAACTCCACTTTTTTTAAACTATCTAAAATCAGTTTAGGAAAGACAACATTATCCGTTTTATCAACAGATATTTTATATTCTATTTGTTCTCCAATTCTGATACTCGTTGTATCAACAATAGTTTCAATAGGGCTTTGAGCAAATAATAATCCGCCACAAAGAAATATAAGATATGTAATAATTCTACTCACGTTTTATGCTCCTTTTCGTTTAAAATATCCTAATAATTTTTTTACGTAACTCTCGTCAATTCTTGTATTTATAGCTCCTGAACCACTTTTACTAAATGATTTTTCAAAATAATCTAAAGACTCTAAATAGTTTGCTTTATAAGAATTTCTTACTTTCTTAGACATCGTATTTACGAGTAAAACTTTCCCGCTTTCGGCATCTTTTACTGGCAACATTCCAAGATTTGGAATTTCTTCATCATGCTTATCATAAACTCTAATTCCAGTAACATCATGTTTGTTCCCAAGTATTTTAAGAGAATGATCATAATCTGTATCCATAAAATCTGACAAAACAAAAACAATCGCTTTTTTCTTCATCACATTCGATAAATATTTCAAAGCCTCCCCAATATTCGTTTTATTGCTTTTTGGTTTAAACTCAATTAACTCTCTAATAATTCTTAAAACATGACTTTTTCCTTTTTTAGGAGGAATAAACAATTCGATATCGTCAGAAAATAAAACCAAACCAACTTTATCATTATTTTGAGTTGCAGAAAAAGCGAGTGTTGCTGCAATTTCTGTAATTGTATCTCTTTTAAATTGCTCGGTAGTTCCAAAAAATTCAGAGCCAGAAATATCCACCATTAAAACCATTGTCAATTCTCGTTCTTCTTCAAAAACTTTGATGTGAGTGTCATTATAACGTGCTGTAACATTCCAATCAATAGCTCGAATATCATCACCATATTGGTATTGGCGAACTTCAGAAAACGTCATTCCTCTTCCCTTAAACGAACTGTGATATTCGCCAGAAAAGATGTGATTAGACAAACGTTTTGTCTTAATCTCAATCTTACGTACTTTCTTAAGTAATTCTTTAGTGTCCAAATTTTAGTTTTTTGTCATTCCTGCGAAGGCAGGAATCTTTTAATCGTGACTTGAGTTTTATTCCAAGAGATTCCTGCCTTCGCAGGAATGACAATTTTTTAAGGTACTTCTACTTCGTTTACAATCTTATTGATAATATCTATTGAAGTTATATTCTCAGCTTCAGCTTCGTATGTTATTCCAATTCTGTGACGTAAAACATCTTGCACAACTGCTCTAACATCTTCAGGAATCACATATCCTCTTCGCTTAATAAAGGCATAGCATTTTGCAGCAATTGCTAAATTAATACTCCCTCTTGGAGACGCTCCAAAACTGATTAAATTCTTTAAATCTGGTAAGTTATATTTTTCTGGATAACGAGTAGCAAAAATAATATCAAGTATATATTTCTCAATTTTCTCGTCCATATAGACTTCTTTTGCGGCTTCTCTTGCTTTATTAATTTGTGCCAACGAAACAACTGCATTTACTTTATCAAAACCTCCTTTTAAGTTTTGACGCATTATCAACTGTTCATCTTCAATTTTCGGATAGTCAATCACTACTTTCAGCATAAATCTATCCATTTGTGCTTCTGGTAAAGGATATGTTCCTTCTTGTTCTACTGGATTTTGAGTTGCCATTACTAAAAACGGATCATCCAATTTAAAAGTAGTATCACCAATAGTAATTTGACGCTCTTGCATTGCTTCTAATAATGCAGATTGCACTTTTGCTGGCGCTCTATTTATTTCATCTGCCAACACAAAATTGGCGAAAATTGGTCCTTTTTTGATAGAAAACTCATTATCCTTCATGTTATAAATCATCGTTCCAACAACATCTGCAGGTAATAAATCTGGTGTGAACTGTACTCTACTAAAATCTCCTTTTACGGCTTTAGACAATGTGTTAATTGCCAACGTTTTTGCCAATCCAGGAACCCCTTCTAGCAATATATGTCCGTTTCCTAATAATCCAATTAATAATCGTTCGATCATATGTTTCTGACCAATAATTACTTTATTCATTTCCATAACTAACAAATCAACAAAAGCACTTTCCTTTTCTATCTTTTCATTGATTGCTCTAATGTCTACTGTTGTATTATTTTCTTCTATCATCATTAATATTTAAACGCGTGAATATACTATGCTTTATTTGAGATTGCAAGAAGCACAATTATTTTATTTTTTGTTGTTAAAAATTGGTTAAAAAATGTTTAAAATCCTTTAAAAACAGCTATTCTTCAAAGGTATTAAGGGTAAGTTCTTCTGAATCAAAAACCGCATAGGTGAAATGAGTAATCCAATCTCCTGTATTGATGTATTTTGAATTTTCTCCAACAGATATTTCCATTGGTAAATGCCGATGACCAAATAAAAAATAATCATAGTGTTTGTCTTCTAATTTTCGTTTGGCGTATTGCACCAACCACTCTTGATCTTCTCCTAAAAAAAGAACGTCTTCTTCACCAGAAATGAGTTTGTTTTTTACAGATAAGTATTGTGCTAGTTTCACACCAATATCTGGATGAAGCCATCTATAAAGCCATTTCGATATGGGATTTATGAAAACCTTCTTCATTCTTTTATATCCTTTGTCTCCAGGACCCAATCCATCTCCATGACCAATCAAAAAGGTTTTGTTGTGGAATATAAATTCTTTTGGTTGATGATATACTGGAATATTCAATTCTGACTGAAAGTAGTCTCTCATCCATAAATCATGATTACCAACAAAAAAATGAATTTGAATTCCACTGTCTCTTATTTCAGCTAATTTACCTAAAACTCTAATAAATCCTTTAGGAACAACGGATTTATATTCGAACCAAAAATCAAATAAATCGCCCAATAAAAAAATTGCCTCGGCATCTTCTTTAACAATATCTAACCAGCGGATAAACTTTTGTTCCCTTTCTAGACTGTCTTTTGCAGTTGGAGCTCCTAGATGTTGATCTGAAGCGAAGTATATTTTAGTTTGAATGCTCATCATTGATACTGTCCAAAAAGAATACTTTTTCAATCATTTTATCATTTGCTTGAATCGCTTTGTAAAAACCATTATCATCAAATAGGTTTTGAGCTATACTGGCTTTTAAATATCTTTTTACAACCTGTCTTTTAGTGTTTGATATTGGCAAAACAATATCCATTCTTTTAAAATACTCATTTAAAACCTCTTCTTCTTGATCAAATGAAGAAATAAAATCTTGCAAAACAATATTTTTTAATACTTTTCTATTCGTATCTACATATTCAAAAGAAAATCTATTTAATAAATTTGAATTTACATATTTATTTTCAATGAATTGAGTTGTATCTATTGCAACAAAAACGTCAGGGACAATTCCTCCACCCCCATAAACAACTCTTCCTTTTGGTGTTGTGTATTTTAAAGAGTCATTTACTTTGATACTATCTTTTGAAACTAACTCTCCATTTTCAAATCGCTTATTAAAACTTTCTCTATATTCTTTATTGTGATTTAAGTCATATGGTTTTTGAATCGACCTTCCTGTAGGAGTGTAATACCTCGCTGTGGTCAGTCTAATAGCCGAACCGTCACCTAGCCCCATAGTTTGTTGAACTAAGCCTTTCCCAAAAGATCTACGACCAATTATAGTTCCTTTATCGTTGTCTTGAAGAGCGCCTGCAACTATTTCTGATGCTGATGCAGAATTTTCATTAATCAAAATATAAACTTGCCCATTTTCAAACTCTCCTTTATCTGTAGCAAAATCTTTATCTATTTCTCCTTTTTTGTTTTTTGTAAACACAATTAATTTATCGTCTTCTAAAAATTCATCTGCAATTTTATTAGCAATGTCCATAAAGCCACCAGGATTGTCTCGTAAATCCAAGACTAACTTTTCCATCCCTTTACTAATTAAACCATCTAGTGCAATTTTAAATTCATTGTATGTTGTTCTCGCAAACCTATCTACTTTAATAAAACCAATTTTATCACTCAACATATAACTCGCAGAAACACTGCTTATTGGAACTTCTCCTCTAACTATTTCAAAATCTAAAAATTTATCTTCAACATGTCTATAAACAGATAAATTAACTTTAGTCTCTATATCGCCTTTCAAAATTTTCATAACATCTTCACTTGTGATTTTAACCCCAGACAATGAATCGTTATCGGCCTTTAAAATTCTATCTCCAGCTTGTAACCCAACCTTTTTACTAGGCCCCCCATCCAATATTTTAGTAATCACAACAGAATCATTATGAATAACAAATTGAACTCCAATTCCATGAAAATTTCCTTGCATTTGTTCATTATCCCTTTCAAAATCTTGTTTGCTAAAATAATGTGAGTGAGGATCTAACTTATTTACAATTTGATCAATTGCACCATCTAATAAGTTTTCTGTATTTACATCATCTACATAATCATACTGTATGTAATCAATTAGTCTCTTTATTTTAGCCTCTTCACTATTAGACTTAAAAATTGAATTTGTTCTATTTTTAAAATTAAAAAAACTCCCAATCAAAATTCCAATTGCAATCGCAACTCCTAAATAAATTGGTAAATATGACTTCACTTTCATTTCTCTGTATTTAAATATGTCAATTCAACACCTGCTTTTTCCAAAAATTTTAGTCCTGTAGAGTCCTTATATGCTCTTGAATAGACAACTCTTTTTATTCCAGATTGATGAATCAACTTACTGCATTCTGTACATGGAGAAAGTGTAATATATAATGTAGCTCCTTTACATGATTGTGTCGAACTAGCTACTTTTAAAATTGCATTTGCCTCGGCATGTAAAACATACCAATTAGTGTTTCCTTCTTTATCTTCACAGCAATTATCAAAGCCGGTTGGCGCTCCATTAAATCCGTCAGAAATAATCATTCTTCCCTTTACTATTAAAGCTCCAACTTTTTTCCTTTCACAATATGATAACTTGGCCCACTCCTGAGCCATTTTTATATATGCTTTATCGTATTTTTCTTGTTTCTTCATCAATTTTTAACCGTACGAAGATAGATAGAATCTCGTGTTTAATAGTTAAATTTTTAACAAAATTTATTTTTCAGACCTATAAAAAATCAATCCTTCAGTAATTATATCTAAGTTATAATAACATACAAAGAAACAAAAATATAAAAAACATTCTTTTGACAAAGTGTTTTGAATTCAATTATTTATTAAATAACTGCCGAATAAAAATATCACCATTGTGCCCAATATGGAGAAGATAAAATAAATATAAGTCCAAAATCGCATTGGTACCGAAATACAAATAACTATTGCCTAACTAATTATTATTTGTGTGAAACATTTGATTTCACATATACCCCATACTTCAAAAAACATATGCTTAATAAAAATTTTGTTATAAATGACCTAAAAATTAAGGGGGCGTTTTCTTAGGGCTGATTTAGATATGGTAAAGAAAAAGGCCAGAACCATCTATAATGTCTTGTCAATTAAACCCGGCATATAAAATAGTATAGGGGTAAACAAACGTAATTTTACTTCTATTATTTATATGTGCTCTTATTCTTTACTTAGCAATGTTAACTCTCCAAAATTGTCTATCAATACTCAATATTATCTCATCCAATTCGCCCACCATATTACCCAACTAACTTCACCATCAATTTCTTCATATTCTTTTTTAACACTTCCATCGTTATTATCCATCTCAACAAAATTCTTTATATCCAAGTTATGGCAACATCTCTTCCTTCACTATCATTAAATTGATTGTTAAAAACAGGTATACTTCTTTTACTTTTTAAATTTCATTATTAATTTCTGTTTTAGTATTATTTTTCAAATAAGGTTTCCATTTCTTCTAAAGTTTTACCTTTAGTTTCTGGGATATATTTCCAAACAAAAAGGATTATTATGATTATAAAAGTTGAAAAAATAAAATATGGAAGTGCATTATTCCAAGTTCCCCCATCAAGTTGTAACTTGTTTGCATCGCTTTCTACAATTACAGGGAATGTTTGGGATACAAAATAATTAGCCAACCATTGAACCGCAACAGCAATGGACATAGCAACACTTCTAATTCTATTAGGAAATATTTCAGAAAGAATAACCCAAACAACTGGACCCATTGACATAGCAAAAGACGCAATAAAAATAAGTACTCCTATTAAACTAACGACTCCTTCGGAAGAAGATAAAGCGGGAAGACCAGCAGCATTTATGTTAGAATAATCACTAAAATATAAAGTGAATCCCATCAATAGAAAACCAATAAGCATTCCAAAACCTCCAATAATTAACAATGGTTTCCTTCCTAACTTATCGACTGTAAACATGGCAATAAAGGTAAAAACTAAGTTTACGGATGCCAATAAAATTTGTTGTTTCAAAACATCATCTTTACCAAAACCCAAAGCTTGTTCAAAAATATCTGCACCATAATATAAAACTGCATTTATCCCTGTAAATTGCTGCAAGGCTGAAAGTATTGTACCAATTACAACAATTCCAAGTAGAGGCTTTACATAAATAGAGGCTTTAATTTTAGACTTTTCACTTTGTATAGAATTTCTAATTTCTACTATTTCTTTATTTGCAATATCTTCGCCATGGATTCTTGTTAATATATTTAAAGCTTCATCTTCTCTACCCTTAACCATTAGCCATCTTGGACTTTTTGGGACAAAAAATAAAAGAGCTAAAAATAATAAAGCTGGGATTAACTCTGACCAAAACATTTGTCGCCAACCATATTCAATGTTTTGAGCTTCAGTTAAATTATTTCCAATAAAATAGGTCGCTAAAAAAACTACAAAGAAACCAATTACTATGGCTAACTGATAAAAAGTCACAAGAGTTCCTCTTTTTTCAGCTGGCGCAATTTCAGCAATATACATTGGCGCATTCATTGATGCAATACCAATAGCAATACCTCCCAATATTCTAAAGAATACCAATAAATTAATAGAATCTCCCATAAAACTAGGCAAGCCAGAACCCCAAGCCGAAACAGCAAATAAAACTGCTGCTATTATTAATGAACTTTTTCTCCCTATAGATTTACTTAAGACACCTGAACCTGCAGCACCAACTAAAGCTCCTAAGAGCGCACTACTTACAATAAAACCTTTTATAAAACCTGTTAATTCAAAATACTTTGAGAAGAAAAATTGCGTGCCATTAATTACGCCTGTATCATAACCAAAAAGGAGACCGCCAAGTGTAATTGCAATAGTTATAAAATAGATGTTTATTTTTTTGTTTGATGTGCTACTCATAATTAAAATATAGATTAGTTATTATTTTTAACAAAAAAACTTCCTTTTAGTAAAAAAGAGGAAGTTTTATGTTATTTAGAATATACATTAAATTCCTAGCAAAAAAAATTAATTTTTAATTAATTTTTTTGTTGATATTGAATTATTAATGTCTTTTATTTTTATAAAATAAATTCCAGGATTTAATGATGATACATTAATTTGATTATTAGCAATTTCATTTCTAGCATATACATTTTTACCTGTCATATCAAATATTTTAATTTCATTTATATCATTTACACTAATAATATTCAAAATGTCATTTACTGGGTTTGGATACATTGTAAAAGATTCTAAACCATTCTTTTCAACATTAAGAACTGCACCATTAATAGTAACAGTTGTAGTAACATTGTCAATAAATACATAATCACCTACTTCACCAAGTTGAATTCTAAAACTTAATGAATTGATATTATCATAAAAATTTCCATCTTGTGCATCTAATACTTTTGTAACACTAAATGATTCATATGTGTCAGCAACAGTGACACTCTTTGCAGCAGTAACCAAAACTTGATTTTCTGCCCCTCCTAAAATAAATCTCCCAGCAACTTTAAGAGCAGTACTATTCGATTTCATATCCCAAGTAATTGTTACTTGGTCACCAGTAGAAGCAACAACTTGAGGAGAATCAAAAGCCCAAGTATAACCATTTTCCAAAAATGTATTTGAAGTTCCTGTTAAATCAACTTTTACTGCTTGTGCACCAACACTTGCATCTGTAGAAAGTGAACTAGTACCATCACCTGTAACTACCCAAGGGGCAATATCACCTGTAACATTTTCAAAACATGGGTTTTGAACAAATCCGCTAAACGTTGAAGTTACTGTACCTGAAA
>TARA_B110000090_G_scaffold185074_1_pt1 | contig 34079 bp, 28 predicted proteins | sample TARA_B110000090 | Tara Oceans TARA_B110000090 (sample SAMEA4397239) | marine metagenome | biome: Polar Biome; feature: [SRF] surface water layer (ENVO:00010504); material: water (ENVO:00002006), including particulate matter (ENVO:01000060) such as... | depth 5 m
AAACGTCCTTCTGCTAAAAGAATAATATCATTTCCAGCAATATTATATTTGTCAACTTGAGGTTTGATAGTATCTTTCGTATGTCCGTGGTTTTTATTTAACCAAGCCATATCAATTTCATTATCAAAATGTCCAATATTACATACAATTACTTTGTCTTTCATTGCTTCGAAATGACGTCCTTGAATAATATCTTTATTTCCTGTAGTAGTAATAATAATATCAGAATTAGCAATCACTGTTTCTAATTTTTTTACTTCAAAACCATCCATTGCAGCTTGCAACGCACAAATAGGATCTATTTCTGTAACAGTAACAATAGAACCTGCACCACTAAAAGAAGCAGCAGTTCCTTTTCCTACATCACCATAACCACATACAGTTACACGTTTTCCTGCTAGCATAGTATCTGTTGCTCTTCTGATTGCATCTACAGCAGATTCTCTACATCCGTATTTATTATCAAATTTAGACTTGGTAACTGAATCGTTTACATTAATTGCTGGCATTGGTAACGTTCCAGCTTTTACTCTATCGTATAAACGGTGAACTCCTGTCGTCGTTTCTTCTGATAAACCATTAATTCCAGCAGCCAATTCTGGATATCTATCCAAAACCATATTGGTTAAATCTCCACCATCATCTAAAATTAAGTTTAATGGTTTTTTATCTTCTCCAAAGAATAATGTCTGTTCTATACACCAGTCAAATTCTTCTTCTGTCATATCTTTCCAGGCATACACTGCAGTTCCAGCAGCAGCAATTGCAGCAGCAGCTTGATCTTGCGTAGAAAAAATATTACAAGAACTCCAAGTAACTTCAGCACCGAGTGCTTGTAGAGTTTCTATTAAAACAGCCGTTTGGATTGTCATGTGTAAACATCCAGCTATTCTAGCTCCTTTTAATGGTTGAGAATCTCCATACTCTTCTCTTAATGACATTAGTCCAGGCATTTCAGCCTCTGCTAATAAGATTTCCTTTCTTCCCCATTCTGCAAGATTAATGTCTTTTACCTTAAAATTCACATATGTTGATGTTTCTGTGCTCATAATTGTATATTTTTGAAGTGCAAAATTACAAAATACCTTTGAAATAATATGCCTCTTTACAAATCTATACAAACTACAAATCAAACAAAGATTTTAATCTGGAAAATTGAAGAGTCTTTTGATGAACTTTCTAAAGATATTGAATTAACGAATCTTTGTCAAATTAGAGTTAATTCAATGAAATCTGAATTACATAAAAGAGGTTTTATGAGCATTCGGCATTTGTTAGCAGAAGAAGGTTATGAAGACAAAGATTTATTTTATGATGAATTTGGGAAACCTCATTTAACTGACGGAAAGTTTATTTCGATTACGCATTCTTTTAACTTTGCTGCTATTATTGTTAGCGACAATCATCCTGTAGGAATAGATATTGAAAAACAGCGTGATAAAATTGTAAGAATTGCACATAAATTTACACCATTTGAAGAATATAAAACGTTGGCAAATCACGATGCTTTAGTTCGAAAATTAACCATTGTTTGGGGTGCAAAAGAATCATTATATAAAATCTATGAACAAAAAGGATTAAGTTTCTTACAAGACATAAATGTTCAAGATTTTTCTTTTGATGACGGTCGTACAGTTGCTTCTATTCGTTTTATTGATGATAATTCTACTTACAATATTTCCTTTTTAGAATTTGAAGGTTTTACATGTGTCTATGCAATAAAATAATATGTCAAAAAATATTCTTGGGCATATTAAAAATTGTAAGCAGACAGGTAGAAAGTTACTCGCCATTTTATTAGATCCTGATAAACTAACTGTTCAAAATTTACCGCTAATTATTGAAAAAATTAATTCTAATACTGTTGATTTTATTTTTGTTGGTGGAAGTAACGTTGATAATGGAAAAACTGATACTATTGTAAAAGGAATCAATAAATTAACTACCATTCCTATCATACTCTTTCCTGGTGATTTTTCTCAAATTTCAAACACTGCTGACGCACTTTTATTCTTGTCATTAATCTCTGGGCGAAATCCAGAATATTTAATCGGCCAACAAGTAAAATCTGTAAATAAATTAAAAGAAACTTCGTTAGAAATTATTCCAACAGGATATATTTTAATTGATGGTGGCGTTAAAACATCAGTACAGAAAGTAAGCAATACTACTCCTATTTCTCAATCCAATATGGAAGATATTACAATGACAGCGATGGCTGGAGAATTGATGGGGAAACAATTGATATATCTTGAAGCAGGAAGTGGAGCGACCAAGGCGGTCAGCCAAGAAATTATCAAAAAAGTATCAGAGAATATTTCAATCCCACTGATAGTCGGCGGAGGAATCAGAAGTAAAAAACAGCTTGAAAACGCCTATCAAAATGGTGCTGATATGATTGTCATAGGAACAGCATTTGAAAAAAACAATAACATCTTAACATCTATTTTATGAGTGAGATCATAGACTTTTTTATTGAGCCATATAGAACTGCTTCTGCTTTAAATATTGCATTGGAATTCATTGCAGCATTATTTGGTGTGATTAGTGTTTTTTATGCTAAAAAAGAAAATATTTTAGTGTTTCCAACAGGTATAATTAGTACCGTAATTTATGTATACCTTTTGTCAAAATGGAGTTTGTATGGCGATCTAATTATCAATATTTACTATACAATCATGAGTGTTTATGGTTGGTATATGTGGCGTAAAATAATAGATGATAAAAAAAGCCATATTCCTATTTCAAGAACCAATAAAACTGATAGATTAAAGACGTTTGGCATCTTTTTATTTACTTCTATATTTGTGATTATTGTATATCGTTATTACAATATAATGCCAAACAATTTAAACTTTACTGAAAGTGTAAATTATGCTTCTGAGAAACTTATGTCAGGAAATTTAACTAGTTTTAGAGAAGGAACACCTTATTTAGACACATTTACAACAGGAATATTTTTTGCAGCAATGTGGTTAATGGCCAATAAAAAAATAGAACATTGGCTTTTTTGGATTGTAGGAAATGTCGTTTCAATTCCTTTATATTTTGTTAAAGGTTACGGTTTTACTGGAATTCAATACACTCTATTTTTAATATTAGCAATACAAGGATATATTCTATGGAAAAGGAACTTAGACAAGAAAAAGTAAATATTATAAAAATAGTTTTGTTTGGACCAGAATCTACTGGAAAGACAACACTTTCAAATCAATTAGCTAGACACTATAATACTGTTTGGACTCCTGAATACGCACGTGAATACTTGCAAGAAAAATGGAATAACGAACGGAAAACTTGTGAAAATTCAGACTTAATTCCAATTGCAAAAGGGCAAATGAAGTTAGAAAATTTATTGGCAAAAAAAGCTGATAAGGTTCTTATCTGTGATACTGATTTACTTGAAACTAAAGTCTATTCGGAGGAATATTATGGTGGAAAAGTCGACACTAAACTTGAAGAAGCTGCAACTAAAAATAACTATGATTTATACCTTTTAACCTATATAGATACACCTTGGGAAGCTGATGATTTACGTGACAAACCAGCAGAAAGATTAGAAATGTTTAATGCATTTGAAAGTGCACTAAGGAAACATAAAAGACCTTATATTTTATTAAAAGGAGATAAAGAAGTTCGATTAAAACTAGCAACCGAAGCCATTGATAAATTACTGTCAGAAAGAGAAAATTTGGATAATTTTTCTGATTCTTTAATTGATTTGGACATGCACTTTATGCATCATAATTTAAATCAAGATTTATATTAATGGATCTTGAAAAAATCAGGAAAGAATTAAGCTTTAAAGCCGTTAGAGCAAGTGGTGCAGGAGGTCAACATGTAAATAAAGTTTCATCTAAAGTTGTTTTAACTTTTGATATTTCTTCATCAAACTCTTTAAATGATAATGAAAAAGAAAGGCTAAAAGTTAGTTTAAAAACGCGCCTTATTAACGGTAATATTTTAACTTTAAACTGTTCTGAAAGTAGAAGTCAGCATAAGAACAAAGAGATTATTACCAACCGATTCTTGAAGATTATTTCTGATGGATTAATTATTAAAAAAGCTCGAAAAAGAACAAAACCTAGTAGAGCAGGTATTAGAAAACGATTGGAAAAGAAAAGTCGACATGCGCTTAAAAAAACAAATCGTAGAAAGCCAAAAATTGAGTAATTTATCTACTCCTCTTTCTATTGGTATTTCTTCTACTATTACTATTCCCTTGCGAATTAGCGTCTTTAGGTTTAGAATTACGAGATTTGTTTCTGTTATTATTTCTACTATTATTTTGCTTAGGTTTATTCTCAGATGGTTTAGCTGTAGGCTCAAAACCTTCTACAATTTCAGTTTTTATTTTGTGCCCTAACAACTTTTCTATATCCCTAACATATTCTTTTTCATCAATATCAACCAATGAAATTGCTTCACCACTTGCTCCTGCTCTACCTGTACGTCCAATTCTATGTACATAATCTTCAGGCACATTTGGCAATTCAAAATTAACTACATGGGGTAATAATGGAATATCCAATCCTCGAGCTGCAATATCAGTTGCAACTAACACTCTAACTTGTCCGTTTTTAAAACCTTCAAGCGCTTTTGTTCTTGCTCCCTGACTTTTATTTCCGTGAATTGCTGCAGACGAAATCCCTGCTTTCACCAATTTTTCACTTAGTTTATTTGCTCTATGTTTTGTTCTCGTAAAAATTAATACTTGTTTCCAATTACCATCAGAAATTAACTTGATCGTAAAATCAATCTTATCATTTTTATCAACTCTATATGCCTTTTGAACTACCATTTCTGCAGTTGAATTCTCTGGCTCTGCTTCTACAAGTATAGGTTGGTGTAAGATTCCTTCAGCTAATTTTTTTATTTCCTTAGAGAATGTTGCAGAAAACAATAAATTTTGTCTTTTCTTCGGCATCATTGCAATAATTTTCTTAATGTCCCTCAAGAATCCCATATCTAACATCCTATCTGCTTCATCTAAAACTAAAATGTCAACTCTACCTAAAGACAGTGCTCTTTGATCAATCAAATCTAATAAACGCCCAGGAGTTGCAACAACAACATCTACACCATATTTCAATGATTTTATCTGAGGTTTTGCATTTACGCCTCCAAAAATTACTGTAGATTTTATATCTAAAAACTGGCTGTAATCAACTACATTTTTATGTACTTGAGCCGCTAATTCTCTTGTTGGAGTTAAGACTAAGGCGCGAACAGGTCTTCTTCCTTCTTTCTTAGTTTGATGTAATATCTGAAGGATTGGCAATGTAAACCCTGCAGTTTTTCCAGTTCCTGTTTGAGCAGATGCTAATACATCTTTGCGTTCTAGTACTTTTGGAATTGCCTTTTCTTGAATAGGTGAAGGTATTGTATAGCCTTGTTTTTCAACGGCTTTAAGTAATTCTGGGATTAATCCTAGGGATTTAAATGACATATAAATTGTTTGTGAAACGACAATTTAAATTTAGAGTCATTCCTGTATTAAGTCGCAAAGGTACGGCTAATTTTAGCTTTCAAACCTAATTTCCAATTTTAGAAAAAATTAAATCAAATTTATATTTTTAGATTGTTATTTCTTTATACATTTGTACCGTTCTCAAAAAAGGGGTGCCTTCATCGGCTGAGATCATACCCAATGAACCTGGAACAGGTAATGCTGTTTAGGGAGGCGAAAATCGCCAATTTGCACAACAATAAAATACTCATTATGAGTATTATTATGAATTATTCAATTTTCGAATAATTACCTCTTTTTATTCGTTTTAATATGTATTAAAATGAAAAAAATAACACTTGTTTTTTTATTACTTGTAAGTTCAATCTATGCTCAAAAAGAGACTAAAAAAGATTCTATTAATTTTTTAGATGAAGTGATTGTACAAGCAGTTAGAGTTAATTCTGATTCTCCAGTAACCCATTCAAATTTATCAAAAAAAGAAATTTATAAACGTAACTTAGGGCAAGATATCCCAATCTTAATGAATTATATGCCTAATGTAGTAACATCTTCTGATGCTGGTGCCGGAGTTGGTTATACCTATATTCGTGTTCGTGGTTCAGATGCTTCTAGAGTGAATGTTACCGTAAACGGAATTCCTTATAATGATGCTGAGAGTCAAGGCACATTTTGGGTAAATATGGGCGATTTCGCATCGTCTACACAAAGTTTACAATTACAACGAGGAGTTGGAACATCAACTAATGGTTCTGGTGCATTTGGCGCGAGTTTAAATATTTTAACAGATGCTATATCTGATATAGCGAATGGGGAAATTTCAAATTCATTTGGATCATATGGAACAAGAAAACATACTGTGAAATTTTCTACAGGAAAATTAAATATGAACACTGAGCGCAATCGAAGTATTGAATTAGCTGGACGCGTATCAAATATTTATTCTGACGGATATGTAGACCGAGCATTTTCTGATTTAAAATCATATTTTTTACAAGGCTCATATATAGATGATAATACTCTCATTAAGGCGTTGGCGTTTGGAGGGAAAGAAAAAACATACCAATCATGGTTTGGTTTATCTGCCGATGAATTAAAAGAAGATAGAAGACAGAATCCTTATACGTATGATAACGAAACTGACAACTATCAGCAAGATCATTATCAATTGCATTGGAATGAAAAATTAAATGAGAATTGGTCGACTAACCTTGGCTTAAACTTTACACATGGAGAAGGTTATTTTGAACAATTTAAATCTGGAAAAAAACCTGAAGATTATGCAGATTTAGTTGTTGCAACTGATGGAAGCAGGACAGACTTAATAGTTCGTAGATGGTTGAAAAATGATTTTTATGTAGCCAATTTTAATGCAAATTATAATTCTGAAAAACTAAAAGTAATCTCTGGAATTTCATATAGCAATTACTCTGGAGATCATTTTGGAGAAGTTATTTGGGCAAAAGAGTTTGCTCAAAACGCTTCTATTCGAGATAAATATTATGAAAGTGATGCTGTTAAAAAAGATTTTAGCCTTTTTTCAAAAGTTACTTTTAACCTTTCAGAAAAACTAAAAACTTATATTGATCTACAAGGAAGATTTGTGAATTATTCTACTGTTGGTTTAACTTCAGACAGGAACGCTATAAATGTAGCATCAAACTTTAGTTTTTTCAATCCAAAAATTGGGTTTACCTATAGAATGAATGACAATAACAGCCTATACACTTCATATTCAAGAGCCAATAGAGAACCAAACCGTAAAGATTTTGAATTGAATATCAATGTGAAATCTGAAAAAATGAACGACTATGAATTAGGTTGGAGACTGAGAACAGATAATATTAAAGTGAGCGCCAATATTTACTATATGCAATATGCAAATCAGTTAATTTTAACTGGAGATATTGATGATACAGGAGATTATACGAGAGAAAATGTTGATGACAGTTATAGGTTAGGTCTAGAAATTGATGCGGACATTCAATTGAATGATAAAATCTCAATTCGTCCAAATATCTCTTTAAGTTCAAATAAAATTAATGACTTTTCCATCAACAGAGATAATACTACAACCTTTTTAGGTGATTCAGAAATTGCTTTTTCTCCTAGTATTGTTGCCGGAAATGCTTTTATGTACAGTCCATCTGATAAATTTCAATTGACTTTATTGTCAAAATTTGTCGGAGAACAATATTTAAGCAATACAGAAACTGAAGCATCAAAACTCGACAGTTATTTTACAAGTGACTTTAATATTTCTTATGAATTAGAGACCAACTTAATTTTTAAATCAATTGTATTTACAGGACTTGTAAATAATGTTTTCGATAAAGAATATGTTGATAGAGGTTATACGTATTTAGATTATTGGACTGGACCTACATCATTTGAAGTTCAAGGATATTTTCCACAAGCTACAAGGAACTTCTTAATTGGAGTGACTTTGAAATTCTAAGAAATCAATTTGAGCGTAGTAAATGAGAATTTAATTTTTACTACGTTCTTTTTTTGAGAATTGCTTTAATTCTATCTTCAAATATTTTTTCATCAACAGATAATAGAACGCTTTCAAACAAATCTATATATTTTTTTGAGTATTCAATAGACCGTTTTGTTTTCATATCAAGATGAACAAACTTAGACCACATAATGCATTTCAACTCTGTTTTATCTTCATTAAACATTCGCAATTCTACCAAAATAGATTTGGTTGTATATCTGATTAATTGAGACTGAATAGTTACTACTTCCATTGTTAGAGCAGGTCTCAAATAACTAATTTGATTTGAGCCTGTAACCCAACCAACACCTTCAGTAAAAGCAATTTTATAAATATCTAAATCAAATTTCTCTATCAATTGATCTTCTCTTGCATTGATTAAGTAATCTATATACTTGGCATTATTTAAATGATTAAAAGGATCACAATCTTGAAATCTCACCTTTGTTTTACTCTCTAAAATTTTATTCATTATTGTCTTATTTTATACCAAAGAGTATATTTTAAATAAAAACCACTTAGTTTAATATGTATAATTATTTAATTTTCTAAATTGACTTTACAAGTACTCTTTCCAAGAATAGAATATAATGGGCAACTATTCATAAGTGAAGTAGATAATAGTATAATTGCAATTCCATATAGTCCATAAGTTATCCATGAATATTCAAAAACTTGATTATATGCAAAATAAGTAGCAACCAAGGCTAAAACTATCCTTAAGGTTTTGTCTATTTTTCCAACATTTTTATTCATATTGATATATAATTAAGTTATTATTCTTTATTCATTCTTCCGATTGCACAACTAACAAATGATTTGGCTTGTTTTAAAACAGAATTGTTTGCTCCAACTTCTGGATACCCTAATTTGGATAGTTTATTTTTTACTAAAATTAGTAATTCAGTATTATCTGTATCTAAAATCACTTCAGAAGAATCCAGGTTTACATCAACACTATTTAAACCATCAATTTCACTTAACCTTTTTTTAATAGTACTAGCACAACCACCACATTTTAAGTTCTCAATTTCTATTGCTGTCATCTTATTTTATTTCAGTTACAGGTTGTAAATTAGATTTCCATTTATCAAAACCTCCTTTTAAATCATACACTTTTGTAAAACCTGCTTCTTTCAACTTCTTTGCTGCTTTACCACTTCTACCTCCAACTTTACAATACAAATAAACAGGTTTATTTATATCTAGTTTAGATGTTGCTTGCGTGATAAAGTCATCATTAAAAAAATTAATATTCATCGCATTATTAATATAACCTGCTTCAAATTCTTCAGGTGTTCTAACGTCTAATAATTGTATTGTATTATCAGTTTTAGATAATTCATCAACTGAAATCAAAGTAATTATAGTCTGTTTTTCTTCTTTTTGCTTACAAGTACAACTAAAAAGTGTAACTAATAAAACAGCTACAAGTAATAATCTTAATTTTTTCATTTTATTTAAATTTAATTAAAATAATTCTCCTGAACTTCTTCCTTTTATTTTACCAAGATGTTTATATGCTAACTCTGTAACTTCTCTTCCTCTAGGAGTACGCATAATAAAACCTTGTTGAATTAAAAAAGGTTCATACACTTCTTCCAATGTTTCAGAACTTTCACTAACTGCAGTTGCAAGTGTACTAATCCCTACGGGGCCTCCTTTGAACTTATCTATGATGGTAGATAAGATTTTATTATCCATTTCATCTAATCCATGAGCGTCAACATTTAAAGCTTCTAAAGCATATTTTGCTATGTTAATATCTATACTACCATTTCCTTTTATTTGAGCAAAATCACGTACTCTTCTTAATAGTGCATTTGCAATTCTTGGCGTCCCTCTACTTCTCCCTGCAATTTCAATAGCTGCTTCCATAGAGATAGGAACCTTGAGAATAGTTGCACTACGCTGAACTATAGTTGTGAGTAATTCAGTATTATAATATTCTAATCTACTACTGATACCAAAACGCGCTCTCATTGGAGCTGTAAGCAATCCTGAACGAGTAGTTGCCCCTACCAAAGTAAATGGTTCTAAATCTATTTGAACAGAACGAGCATTTGGCCCTGATTCAATCATAATATCTATTCGATAGTCTTCCATTGCTGAATATAAATACTCTTCAACAATAGGGCTTAAACGATGAATTTCATCAATAAACAAGACGTCTCTTTCGCTTAAATTAGTTAGCAAACCTGCTAGATCTCCTGGTTTATCTAAAACTGGTCCAGAAGTAATCTTAATTCCAGCATTTAATTCACTTGCAAGTATATGTGCTAAGGTTGTTTTACCTAGCCCTGGAGGTCCATGAAATAAAGTATGGTCTAATGCTTCACCCCTTTGGTTTGCTGCTTCAACAAAAATCTTTAAATTCTCTAATATTTGTTCTTGACCTGCAAAATCATCAAAAGATAAAGGACGTAACTTCTTTTCTACATCCAACTCATCATTGGTAAAATTAGCATTACTTGGATCTAAATTTTCATTCATAATTTATCATTGAGATACTGAAACAGGCTCAGCACAAACAAAGGTAAGAAATAAAAAACCTTTCTAAATCAATAGAAAGGTTTTTGTAAATTTAATGTGCTTGGATTTAAGATGATTCTTCTCCATCCGCTAATGGAACAGCTTGAGACACCCAATCTTCGTCACGTCCAGGCTTACTATAATCATATGGCCAACGATGAACTTCAGGGATTTCTCCAGGCCAGTTACCATGAATGTGCTCTACTGGAGTTGTCCACTCTAGAGTGTTAGATTTCCAAGGGTTTTTTGTTGCTTTTGTTCCTTTATAAATACTCCAAAAGAAGTTTCCTAAGAATATTAATTGTGATATACCACCAAGAAGAGCAAATAATGTAATGACAACATTAATATCTGATAAATCATCAAAATAAGGGAATGCTGTATTCATATAATATCTACGTGGAAGACCTGCAAGTCCAACAAAGTGCATAGGGAAAAACACTCCATATGCAGCAATTGCTGTAATCCAGAAATGCCAATATCCTAATGTCTTATTCATCATTCTACCAAACATTTTCGGAAACCAATGATATACTCCCGCAAACATTCCATAAATAGCAGATACACCCATAACTAGGTGGAAATGCGCAACTACGAAGTACGTATCATGAACGTTAATATCAAGTGCACTATCTCCTAAAATAAGTCCTGTTAATCCACCAGAAACGAAGGTAGACACTAAACCAATTGAGAACAACATGGCGGGATTCATTTGTAAGTTTCCTTTCCACAATGTAGTTATATAATTAAAGGCTTTTACCGCTGACGGTATTGCAATTAATAATGTTGTAAATGTAAATACAGATCCTAAGAATGGATTCATTCCTGTGATAAACATATGGTGACCCCAAACAATAGTTGATAAAAATGCAATTGCTATAATTGAGCCAATCATTGCTCTATATCCAAAAATTGGTTTACGAGAGTTGGTTGCAATAACTTCAGATGTAATACCTAATGCTGGTAACAAAACAATATATACTTCAGGATGCCCTAAAAACCAGAACAAGTGTTCAAATAATACTGGAGAACCACCTTGATAATGCAGAACGCTTCCATCAATAAAAATATCTGACAAGTAGAATGATGTCCCAAAACTTCTATCAAAAATTAATAATAAAGCTGCTGATAATAATACTGGAAATGAAACTACACCAATAATAGCTGTTACAAAAAATGCCCAAATAGTCAATGGCAAACGGGTCATTTTCATTCCAACTGTTCTTAAATTTAGAACAGTTACTATATAATTTAAAGCACCTAATAATGAAGAGGCTACAAATATAGCCATAGAAACTAACCATAAAGTCATTCCTGCTCCTGAACCTGGAATTGCTTGTGGTAACGCACTTAAAGGAGGGTAAATTGTCCAACCTGATGATGCTGGTCCAGCTTCAACAAAAAGAGATATCACCATTATAATACTTGATAAGAAAAATAACCAGTATGAAATCATATTTAAAAATCCAGACGCCATATCTCTTGCTCCAATCTGTAATGGAATTAAAAGATTACTAAAAGTACCACTCAACCCAGCAGTTAGCACAAAAAAGACCATAATAGTACCATGGATTGTAACTAATGCTAAATAAATATCTGGAGTCATTACTCCTCCATCTTGATGTCTTCCTAAAAATGCTTCAATTAAACTAAATGAATGCTCTGGCCATGCAATTTGTAAACGGAATAGCATAGACATAAAAACACCTATTACTCCCATAAAAATACCAGTAATAAGATATTGTTTAGAAATCATTTTATGATCTTGACTAAAAATATATTTAGTTATAAATGTTTCTTTATGATGATGATCTGACATAATCTAAATCTTTTTTTGAATCGTATTTATTATTTTATTACTTGAATCATAGTTTGTTGTTCAGATAACCAATTATTAAAATCGGCTTCTTCATGTACAACAATCTTCATTTGCATATTATAATGTGATGCTCCACAAATTTTATTACATAATAATAAGTAATCAAATTCATAAGCATCTTCTCCTTTTTCTGCTCTAATCCTATTAATGTTTTCTACTTTAGCAACAATTTTTTCATTCCTCCGCATTTCTTCTGTAGTCATAGAAGGTGTAAAAGCAAATTGAGTAACCATTCCAGGAACACAATTCATTTGAGCTCTAAAGTGAGGCATATAAGCCGAATGTAAAACATCTTGTGAACGGAACTTAAATATTACCGGTCTACCCTTTGGTAAATGCAATTCATTACGGACTGGAATATCATCAACTGAATTTAAATCAGTCATATCTACTCCTATTGTATTAATTCCTTTAATGAATCTTACGTTTGCCTTACCTAATGTATTGTCTTTCCCTGCATATCTTGCTTCCCAATTAAACTGTTTCGCATATAACTCTATCACTAATGGATCTTCTAAATCAGAAGTGTCTGTAATGTCTATCCAAACTGACAATCCGTAAATAATCAATACTGCTAAAACTGCTGCTGGAGTTACCGTCCATATTGTCTCTAACTTATGACTGTCAGCATAAAATAACGCCTTCCTTCCTTTGATTCCTCTATACTTGTAAGCAAAATAAAATAATAAATATTGCATTATTGCCTGTACAAACAATATCAATAACATTGAAATGTTATATAAATTGTCTATTTGCTCTCCTTCTAAAGAAGCAGACTCGGGCAATAATACAGACCAATATTTCCAGAAAGAAAATATCATCAAACCGTAAAAGAAAATCATAAAAGCAAACATCAATTTACCTTGTTGATCATTATCCTCTTCCGTTGCAATATTCTTTTTTAGGTTAAACACATTGGTCAACTGCCAAAAAGTACTTGCTATTAATACTGCTATTAAAATATAAATTAACGCTAACATATTTCTTTATTTTCTATAAAAAATTAATAGTGAAATTGTTCACTTTCTTTGATAAATGGATTTCCTTTTACTTTTAATGGCGCTTTAGTTAATGCTGTAAATACAACTAAAATAAACAAGCCTAAGAAGAACAATGCTGAACCTATAACCTCAGGTGATAAAAATTTCCATTGTGCTCCAACTGAACCTGGTGTAATTAAAACATATACATCAATATAATGACCTACTAGTACGATTACACCTGCCATAACAATAAACCAAGGTAATCTCTTATAATCACTATTCATTAAAACTAGTATTGGGAATGCGAAATTCATAACAACCATGGCGAAAAACGGCACTTTTATTTCTTCAAAACGTTGTACATAGTATGTTACTTCCTCTGGAATATTTGCATACCAAATTAACATAAACTGTGAGAACCATAGGTATGTCCAGAAAATACTAAATCCAAACATAAATTTCGCTAAATCATGTAAATGACTATCATTTACATATTCTAGATATCCTCTAGATTTTAAATATATTGTAATCAACGCAATAGTTGTTATTCCTGAAACAATCATTCCAGCAAAAATATACCAACCGTATAATGTACTAAACCAATGGTGATCTATAGACATTAACCAATCCCAAGACATCATAGATTCTGAAATTAAAAAGAACACTAAGAACGCTGCAGAAGCACCTACTAATTTTTTGTAGTGTTTCAAGTCTCCTCCAGAAGCATTATCTAATGATAAAGTTCTCTTTCTTGCGTATTGACGATACCAAATCCAACCAGCAATATAAATTGCAGCTCTTATTAAGAAAAATGGCACATTTAAATAACTCTTTTTCGCATCTAATAAATGATCAAATTTAGGGCTTGTTGGATCAACTAATTCTGGATCCATCCAAGCAAAAACATGATTCATATGCATCCCTGATAGCGCTAAAAATACAAATAAAATTACTGCTCCAACTGGCAAATATGCAGTGATTCCTTCCATAACCCTAAACAAAACAATAGACCACCCTGCTTGTGCTACCTGTTGAATTGCATAGAATGCTAAAGTTCCTAATGCTAACATCATAAAAAAGAATATAGCAACATACAGTGCTGACCAAGGTCTATTTTGTAGTTGATGAAATACATGCTCATCATGTGATGTGCTATGCTCATCTCCATGAACAGTTTCAGTTGAACTATGGTCATCACCATGTGAATCAACAACCTTATGTGTTGAGACTGCTTCACCATGACCTGAACCATGTCCATCTTGTGAGTTGTTCTTTGCAACAATTTCTTTTGCCTCTTCAATGGTACTTGGAGCATTCATAAAACCCCAAACAATACCTACTAAACCGACAAACATTAATGCAAATGAAAATGTCTTTAATTTTTTTGAAAACTTATACATATCTTCTAAATTCTAATTAAAAAGAATTATTTAATTGTTTCTTAATTCTTGAACATAAGCAACAACTTGCCAACGCTCTTCTTCTGTTAATTGTGATGAGTGTGATCCCATCATGTTTTTACCATACATAATCACATGATATGTACTACCTTCTGTAATATCTCTATCTTTATAATTAGGTATACCTAAAAACTTTTCTCTTTTCACTAATACGCCTTGACCTTCACCTTTTGAACCATGACATGAAGTACAGTAAATACTATATAATGCTTTTCCCTTTTTAGAGTTCAAGGTAGATCCTAATGGATTCATTAAATTTGATTTAGCAGCTTCGTAACCTTCGGGTGTATTTGGATAGTCATAAGGAAATTCATCACCACGTGCAATAGTACCACCAACAGGTAGCCTAGAAGCCATTCCGTTATCATACATCTCGTTTTCTCCTAAAGTTTCATAACCCACAGGCTCATACATATTAGGCATAAACTGCAAATTCGGTGCTCTTTTACTTTTATCACATGACGAAACAATTAATATGAACGCCACTAATAATATACTATTTATAACTTTTTCCATCTACTTAATGCTTTTCAGTTACTTTAATTTCTATTGCTCCTGTTTTTTCTAAAAAAATCGTCAATTCTTTTTCATTTCCATCAACTGAAACCTCCATAACAAACATATCGTCTGTTGTTCTTGGGTCAGGATTTTCAGCTTCTTTAAACGGCCATAATCTACTACGCATGTAAAAAGTGATTACCATTAAATGAGCCGCGAAGAACACTGTCATTTCAAACATAATTGGTACAAATGCTGGCATATTATGAATCCAAGAGAAACTTGGTTTACCTCCAATATCTTGTGGCCAATCTTCTATCATCATATAGTTAGTCATCCAAATTGAAAATGACAATCCACATAAACCATACATAAATGCAGTAATTGCAATCCTTGTTGGTGCTAATCCCATTGCCTTATCAAGTCCATGAACTGGAAATGGTGTATATACTTCTTCGATATGATGATGCGCAGATCTAGTTTCTTTTACTGCCGACATTAATATGTCGTCATCATTATACATTGCTTGTATTACTCTAGAACTCATAATACTTATTTTTTAATTTGTTTAGTTGGTGCAGGGTTATCTCCTCCAGCATCTCTATGTCTTTTATAATTATCTCCAGAAGATTTTAAAATTGATTTCACCTCTGCCTGTGCAATCACAGGGAATGTTCTTGAATATAATAAAAACAGTACAAAGAAGAAACCTATAGTTCCTACAAAGATTCCAATATCTACAAATGTTGGTGAGAACATTGTCCATGAAGATGGTAAATAATCACGATGTAATGATGTTACAATAATTACGAAACGCTCAAACCACATCCCTATATTTACTACAATAGAAATAAAGAATGAGAACATAATACTTGTTCTTAATTTTCTAGACCACATAAATTGAGGTGAGAACACATTACATGTCATCATCAATAAGTAAGCCCACCAATAAGGTCCTGTAGCTCTATTTAAGAATGCATATTGCTCATATTCAACACCAGAATACCAAGCGATAAACAACTCAGTAATATAAGCACAACCTACGATAGATCCAGTAATCATAATTACAATATTCATCAACTCTATATGCTGTATTGTGATGTATGCTTCTAAATTAGAAACTTTACGCATGATAATTAACAGTGTATTTACCATAGCAAATCCAGAGAATACAGCACCAGCAACAAAGTATGGAGGGAAAATCGTGGTATGCCATCCTGGAATTACTGAAGTAGCAAAATCCATTGATACAATTGTGTGCACTGAAAGTACTAATGGTGTTGCTAAACCTGCAAGTACTAAAGAGACTTCTTCAAAACGCTGCCAATCTTTCGCTCTACCTGTCCATCCAAAACTAAGTAATGAATAAATTTTCTTTTGGAATGGTCTAACTGCTCTATCACGTAACATTGCAAAATCTGGCAATAGACCTGTCCACCAGAAAACTAATGAAACTGATAAATATGTTGAAATTGCAAACACATCCCATAAAAGAGGTGAGTTAAAGTTCGCCCATAATGAACCAAATTGATTTGGAATTGGTAATACCCAATAAGCTAACCAAGGACGTCCCATATGAATAATTGGAAATAATCCTGCTTGTATTACTGAGAAAATTGTCATTGCTTCTGCAGAACGGTTAATTCCCATTCTCCATTTTTGACGGAATAATAATAGTACCGCAGAAATTAGCGTTCCTGCGTGACCAATACCAACCCACCATACGAAGTTCGTGATATCCCACGCCCAACCTACAGTTTTATTTAATCCCCAAACTCCAATACCAGTTCCAACTGTATATAAAATACAACCTATTCCCCAAAGGAATGCTGCTAAAGATATACCAAAAACTATCCACCATTGTTTGTTTGCTTTTCCTTCAACTGGAGCCGCAACCTCAACAGTAATGTCGTGGTAGCTTTTATCTCCAATAATTAGAGCTTGTCTTATAGGTGCTTCGTAATGCGATGCCATACTCTTTATATAAATTATCTAATTAATATCTTTTTTATACTTCTGTATTTCTAACTTTCACTTGATAAACCACATTCGGCTGTGTACCAACGTGCTCTAGTAAGTGATATGCTCTTGTGTCTTCTTTTGACTTCGCAACTTTACTTTGCTTATCGTTAATATCCCCAAACACCATTGCTCCCGTACCACAAGCATTAGAACAAGCCGTTTGGAATTCTTCATCCTTGACTGATCTTCCTTCTTTCTTCGCTTTTAATATTGTTGCTTGTGTCATTTGAATACACATAGAACATTTTTCCATAACCCCTCTTGAACGGACAGTCACATCTGGATTTAACACCATTTTTCCTAAATCATCATTCATATTGAAATCAAATTCAGAATTGTTAGCATAATCAAACCAGTTGAAACGACGTACTTTATAAGGACAGTTGTTTGCACAATACCTTGTACCTACACAACGGTTATAAGCCATATGGTTTTGACCTTGACGGCTGTGAGTTGTAGCAGCAACAGGACACACAGTCTCACATGGAGCGTGGTTACAGTGCTGGCACATTATTGGTTGGAAGGCAACTTGTGGATTTGCAGAAGGAATTTCCATCTCTGCAAATTCTTTTACTAATCCTACACCTTCTTCTTTTGCAACGGTTTCATTCATATCAGAAGAATAATACCTGTCAATACGCAACCAGTGCATATCTCTAGATTTTCTAACTTCTTCTTTACCAACTACTGGTACATTATTTTCAGCATGACAAGCGACAACACATGCTCCACAACCTGTACATGCATTTAAATCTATAGATAAGTTAAAGTGATGCCCAATTGAACGATCAAATTTATCCCATAAATCTACTGTAGTTGCTTCAACTTCTTGATGCTTTAAAGATACCATTGGAACAGGATTCCAAGTATGTTTTGGATCTAAACTATGGTCATTGTATGTTGATAATGTTGTTTCTTTAATAATATCACCTCTACCCATCATTGTGTTTTGTAACTGAGTACAAGCAAATTTATGAGTTCCCGCAACTGGTGTAACTTTTACTCCAGTTTGAGAAGGATTAAAATTAGTGTAGAAATGGTATGCGTTTTTCCCAACTTGCATTTCAGATTTCATTCCTGCTTTACGTCCATAACCTAAAGCAAGTCCAACTGACCCGTTTGCCTGTCCTGGCTGAATCAATGCAGGAATAGTAATGGTAACTCCATTAGCAGATAATTCTACTAAACTACCATTCAACCCTCCATTTGCAACATTTTCATTTTCAATTCCAAGTCTTGCAGCATCTGCTTGAGAAACTGTTAAATAGTTATCCCAAGTGGTTCTTGTGATTGGATCAGGCAACTCTTGTAACCAAGGGTTATTTGCTTGCTGACCATCTCCTAAACCTGTCTTTGTATATAATTGTAATTCTAAATCAGTTCCTTGAACTTTAGAAACGCTTCTATATGCTGATACTAAATCAACTTGATTTGAAGTAGGTTTACTAGCAGAAGAAACTGCAGTAAAATTTCCGTCATGTAATGCTTTACTGAAGGATTTATCTGTACTTAAACTTGCAAAAGATGATTTAATATAATCGTAATAATTTTGAGAATTCCCAGTCCACTTTAATAAACAGTCTTGGAACTGACGTGTATCAAATAATGGTTGGATTGTAGGCTGCATTAAACTATAATGACCTTTCTTTATTTCAATAACTCCCCAAGACTCTAAATAATGAGGTGTTGGTAATGCAAATTGAACTGCATTTGCAGTTTCATTATCGGCTGTTGAAAACAAAACTGATACAGCTACTTTTCCTAAACCTTCAACAAAATCTGCTGAATTTGGTAATGTGTAAACAGGATTTGAATTATTGATGATAATTGCTCCAACTTTTCCTGATTTCATATCAGCAACTAATTGAGCAACTTCAGTATCGTTTCCTTGACGTGTATTATTAGTAATTGAAGTGTTTATCACTTCACTTTCAATAGCATTATTAATTGCTAATGCTAATAGTTGTGCGTCTTTATCTTGAATTCCAGTAACAACAATTGCTTTACTACCTGCTTTCTTAATTTGTTTTACTGCATTGGCAACATTTGCATCTTTTGCAGAAGCACCATTTACTATTACGTTATATAAATCTGCTAAAATTGTATTTTGAGCAGACGGCTTTACCATAATACGAGCATCAGCATTGGCACCAGAAAGCGTCATGTTTGATTCAAATTGTATATGGTGAGACATTTCTCCATGATTAGGGATACGTCCTTTAGCGTAATCACTATCAAAGTTTCCACCTTGCCAATCTCCTAAGAAATCTGCACCTACAGAAACAATTGTTTTTGCTTTAGAAAAATCATACGATGGTAATGCTCTAGAACCATACATTGCTTCATAAGCATCAATTGCTGGAGATTCTGAAACAGCATCATAGGTTACGTGACGAACATTTCCGAATTTCTTAGAAAAGTCTGTAACTAATTTAGATGTCGTAGGATTCGCATCAGTACTAGATAAAATAGCAATCGTTTTATTTGCTGCGGCAACATCTTCAAATGACTTTCCAATTTGTGTATCTACATCAGCCCAAGAGATAGAACTTCCATCTTTTTTTGGCGCTTGCAAACGCAAACTATCATATAGTGACAAAACAGATGCTTGAACACGTGCATTTGTACTACCATTTGCATCTTTGTTTGGCTCTATTTTAATTGGACGACCTTCACGAACTTTCACTAATACGTTAGCAAAATCAAAACCATCTGCAATAGCTGTAGCATAGTAATCTGCTACACCTGGAATAACTACATCCGGTTGTACTATAAAAGGTATTGCTTTTTTTACAGGACCTTCACAAGACGCTAATGATGCAGCGGCTGTTGAAAAACCTACATATTTTAAAAAGTCACGACGTGTCGTTGAAGAATTCTCTAATGTTTCTTTATCACCTAAAAAATCATCTGTTGGAATTTCTTCTACAAATTCGTTTTTCCTTAACGTATCAACAATAGAACTGTTTTCGTTTAGCTCTTCAACACTTTTCCAGTATTTTTTGTTTGATGCCATATTATTGTTTTTTCTCTAAAATCTTTATTAATAGTGGCATTTACCACATTCCAATCCGCCCATTTGCGCAGCAGTCACTTTTTCAACACCAAATTTTTTCGCTAATTGCTCATGGATTTTCTTATAATAACCGTCCTCTGTCATATCAACTTCGGTTTCTCTGTGACACGAAATACACCAGTCCATTGTTAGTGGAGCAAATTGATATACTTCATGCATTTCCTCAACAGGGCCATGACATTTTTGACATTTAACTCCTGCAACTGTAACGTGTTGCGAGTGATTGAAATATGCAAAGTCAGGTAGGTTATGAATACGAACCCATTCAATAGGTTTCGTTTCTCCTGTATATTTTAATTTATCAGCATCCCAACCAACAGCATCATATAATTTTTGAATTTCTTTATTCAAAATATCTTTACCGTGATTTCCAATCTTAGTATCATCTGCAACCTCAGCTATATTCATATGACAGTTCATACATACATTTGCAGAAGGGATTCCAGAAGATTTACTATGCTTAGCAGCAGAATGGCAATATTGACAGTCAATTTTGTTATCTCCAGCGTGAATTTTGTGTGAGAATTCTATGGGTTGGATTGGTTGATATCCTTGATCAACACCAACTTGCGATAACCACCCAAAGACCATATAAGCTGTAGACAACAAGAAGAAGATAACCATTAAGAAGTGTAAAAATTTATTTCCTTTAAACGCTTCCCAAACATCATTTGCATGTTCTGAAAGTGGTTTTCTTTTTGGAGCATTTCCTTTCAGTTCGCTTACAGTTCGGTATAAATTGAAAATCATTAAAAACATTACAAAAACAATAGCCCCTAAAATATATAGTAATGTATTGTCATTTGACACAACTGCTGCTGCCGGGACAGGCCCTCCAACGGCAACAACCGGATCTTGAGGTTTTGTGTATTCTAAAATATCATCAATATCTTGGTCAGAGAATTGAGGAAATGCATTCATGGCTGTTGGGCTATATGCCGCAGCCTCTTTAGCATCTGCATCTACCTTTTGAAATTCAGCATTGTTTTTGATCCAGGATTTCAACCAAGCATTCTCTCTTTTTTCAGTAATTCCTCCTAACTTGGGTCCCACTAAATTCTTGTCTAGTTTATGGCACGCAGCACAATTACTATTAAATAGTTTTTTACCATTTTTAGCATCGCCTTGAGCCGACAAATTGATAGTGAACAAGAAAAGGAAAACTAGACTAATTAGGGTCAATCTTGATGTTAGATTGTGTTTTTTCACACTTTTCATACTTATAAATATATGTTTCTTTCGAGTTTGGTACAATATTTTCATTCTTATCTCGTACTGATTAAAATGATGTACAAAAGTACTCTTTATTCATAAGATTTAAAATCTAAAAATAATGTTAAATGTAATTTATATCTATTCTAAATAAAGGTTTTTGATAACAAATTAATAAACAATAGTATAGATTTGTAAACTATTTAAATATTTACTTGAAAACAGTATAAAAAGTAAAGAAGTAACAACAAAACGAAACTAGCATGAAATATAATACAACTGTTAAGATTCTTTCAATTTTATGTTTTATTTATTCTATAAATATGAATGCTCAAGAAGAGCAAAAAATTAATGATGTACTAAAACAACGAATAGAATACAATAAGAAAAATAGAAATACAAAGGGATATAAAATTCAATTGTATAACGGAAATGAGACGAAAGCTTACCAAATTAAAGGTAATTTTCAGTTTGCTTATGGAATAATTGCTGAACTTAGTTATGAATCTCCTGAGTGGAAAGTTAGAGTAGGGAATTACAAAACACGCCTTGAGGCCGACAGAGCTTTATTGAAAATTAAAGAAAAATTTACTGGTGCAATTGTATTCGAAACAAGTATTAAGTTATAAACAAAATTCAATAAATAAAAAAAACCGATGTGAAGACGTCGGTTTTTTTATTTATTGAATAGTCTTTGAAAACTATTTTTTTAATTTCTTTTTAACTGCAACCTCTTCATAAGCTTCGATAACATCTCCTTCTTTGATATCGTTGAATCCTTTAATCTGAACACCACAATCATATCCTTTTGCAACTTCTTTCACATCGTCTTTAAAACGTTTAAGAGCAGTTAATTCACCGGAATGAACTACAACTCCATCACGAATAATACGTATTAATGAGCTTCTCATAATCTTACCACTCATCACCATACAACCTGCAATGTTTCCAACTTTAGAAATTTTATAAACCTCTCTAATTTCAACATTACCCGTAACTTCTTCTTTCATCTCTGGCGACAACATACCTTCCATGGCATCACGTAGGTCGTTGATAGCGTCATAAATAATAGAATATGTTCTAATATCTATTTCTTCTCTATCTGCAATCATTCTAGCATTTCCTGCAGGACGAACATTAAATCCGACAATAATGGCTTCTGAGGCTGAGGCTAACAATACATCAGACTCTGTAATTGCTCCAACTCCTTTATGAATAATCTTCAATTCAATTTCATCAGTAGATAATTTCTGGAATGAATCGGTCAGTGCTTCAACAGATCCATCAACATCACCTTTTAAGATAATATTCAATTCTTTGAAATCACCAAGCGCTATACGTCTTCCAATTTCATCAAGCGTAATATGTTTCTGAGTTCTTACAGATTGTTCGCGTTGTAATTGAGATCGTTTTGCCGCAATTTGTTTTGCTTCACGTTCGTCTTCAAATACATGGAATCTGTCTCCTGCTTGAGGAGCACCGTCTAATCCTAAAATTGAAACTGGTGTTGAAGGTCCTGCGACTTTCAACTCATTTCCACGCTCATTAAACATCGCTTTAATCTTTCCACTATTCTTTCCAGCTAATACATAATCTCCAACTTTCAAAGTTCCTTCTTGAACCAAAATTGTTGACACATATCCTCGACCCTTATCTAAATAAGCTTCTACAACTGTCCCTAAAGCGCGTTTTTCTGGATTTGCTTTTAGATCTAACATTTCTGCCTCCAACAATATTTTCTCAAGTAATTCATCAATTCCTTGACCCGTTTTTGCAGAAATATCATGTGACTGTATTTTTCCACCCCAATCTTCAACTAACAGATCCATTGCCGCTAATTGCTCTTTAATTTTATCTGGATTTGCACCTTGCACATCCATCTTATTTATTGCAAATACAATAGGAACTCCTGCTGCTTGTGCATGGCTAATAGCTTCTTTTGTCTGAGGCATTAAACCGTCATCCGCTGCTACTACGATAATTACTAAATCGGTAACCTGAGCACCACGTGCACGCATTGCTGTAAAAGCCTCGTGACCTGGAGTATCTAAAAATGCAATCTTTTGACCACTTTCTAATTCAACTCCGTATGCTCCAATATGTTGAGTAATACCTCCTGATTCACCAGCGATTACATTTGCTTTTCTTATATAATCTAATAATGACGTTTTACCATGATCAACATGTCCCATTACGGTAATAATCGGCGCTCTTGTAATTAAATCTTCAACAGCATCTTCTTCTTCAACAATAGCATCTTCAACTTCTGCGCCTACAAATTCAACTTTATGACCAAACTCTTCTGCGACAATAGTTAATGTCTCTGCATCTAAACGCTGATTCATAGTTACCATCATCCCTAAAGACATACAGGCTCCAATAATTTTAGTTACTGGAATATCCATCATAGTTGCAACTTCACTAACTGTAACAAATTCTGTTACTTTTAGCATTTTATTTTCTGCTGCGGCAATTTCTTGCTCTAATTCTGTTTGCTCTCTATGAGAATCTCTTTTATCTCTTCTATATTTTGCTCCTTTAGACTTTTTACCCTTTCCTTGTAATTTTTCTAAAGTTTCTCTTACTTGCTTTTGAACATCAGCTTCTGTAGGTTCTTCTTTCACTACATTTCTACGAACTCCCACTTGAGGCTTCCCTTTAAAACCTGGCTTGCTCCCAAATCTAGTATTTGCTTGACCTGGAGTTGGCTTAAACGCTGGTTTTATTCTCTTTCTCTTCTTCTTATCTGCAGAGTTAGCACTACCAACAACTTTCTTAACAATTGCTACCTTTTTCTTCTTTGGTTTTTCAAATTGTTTTAAATCAATTTTACCAGCAAGTTTAGGTCCGTCTAATTTTTTATATTTTGTTTCAATAGTTTTTGGCTCATTAGAAACAACTTCTTCTATAGATTCTTTTGCTTCTACTTTTGTTTCTACTTTTGGAGTAGATCTAACCTCTTCAACTTTTTCAACTTTAGGAATAGATTTTTCAACAACCGATGTTTCTTCTTTAACCTCAACCTCTTTGACTTTTACTTCAACAGGTTTCTCTTCTTTAACCTCAACCTTTTCAGTTTTAGGAATAGATTTCTCAACAACCGGTGTTTCTTCTTTAACCTCGACCTCTTTGACTTTTACTTCAATAGGTTTTTTAGGCTCTACTACTTTAACTGTTTTTTTAGGTTCGATATCTATTTTACCTACAGTTTTTACTTCTAATTTTTCTGCTTTTGCTTTTAAAACTTCTCTCTTAGCCTCTTCTTCAAGTCTCTCTTTCTCAAGCTTTTCAGCACGAGCTAAAGCAATTGCCTCTTTTTCTTTTCTCTTTTCTTCACCAACCTCTTTAGATTCTGCTTTCTTATTTCTATCAGTTTGAAAACCATCAAGTAACACTTCATATTCTTCACCAGATATTTTGGTTGTTGGACGCGCTTCAACCTCAAACCCTTTACTAGAAAGGTGTTCAATAGCTCTATCTAAAGAAATGTTTAATTCTCTTAGAACCTTATTAAGTCGCATTGTTTTATTTTCCGCCATACTCTATTGTTACTCTTAAATTTTCTTTTTTTTTGAAAATTACTAATTAATTTTCAAACTCTGATTGTAATATATTTTGAACATCGATAATAGTCTCTTCCTCTAAATCAGTTCTTTTTACTAACTCAGTTACACTTTTATCTAAAATACTTCTTGCTGTATCTAATCCAACATTTTGGAACTCTTTAATTACCCACGCTTCTATTTCATCAGAAAATTCAGCTAATTCAACATCTTCATCCTCTACACCTTCACGTTGAACATCTAGATCATATCCTGTTAATTGGCTTGCTAACCTAATATTAACACCATTTCTACCAATTGCTTTTGAAACTTCTTCTGGTTTTAAATACACATCTACTCTACCTTTCTTTCCGTCTTCACGATCTTCTTGTAAGTGAATTACCATTGAAGTAACTTTTGCAGGGCTTAATGCTCTTGCAATAAATAGTTCGTCATTTTTAGTGTAATTAATTACATCTATATTTTCATTACCTAATTCTCGAACAATTCCATGAATTCTCGAACCTTTCATACCAACACATGCTCCAACAGGATCAATTCTATCGTCATATGAATCAACAGCAACTTTTGCTTTTTCTCCTGGAATTCTTGCAACTCCCTCAATAGTAATTAAACCATCAAAGACTTCAGGAATTTCTTGTTCAAATAATTTTTCTAAAAACTTAGGCTCAGTTCTAGATAGTATAATAACTGGCTTATTTCCTCTTAACTCTACAGACTTAATAATCCCTCTTACTGATTCTCCTTTTCTGAAATAATCTGAACGAATTTGCTCACTTTTCGGCATTAAAATTTCGTTACCCTCGTCATCTAATAAGATAATTGCATTATGCTTTATATGATGAACTTCTGCACTGTAAATATCTCCTTCTAATTCTTTAAACTCTTTAAAGATATTTGTACTATCGTGCTCGTGAATTTTTGAAATTAAATTTTGACGTAATGCTAAAATAGCTCTACGACCTAAATCCATTAGTTTTACTTCTTCAGAAACATCTTCACCAATCTCAAAATCGGGCTCAATCTTACGAGCTTCAGCTAATTCAATTTCTTCATTATCATCTTCAGACATCCCATCGGCTACTACAATTCTATTTCTCCAAATCTCTAAATCTCCTTTATCTGGATTAATAATGATATCGAAATTATCATCTGACCCAAACTTCCTCTTCAATGCAGTTCTAAAAACCTCTTCCAACAAGGCCATTAGCGTAACTCTATCAATACTTTTGTCAGATTTAAACTCTGAAAATGATTCTATTAATGCTATATTTTCCATTTCTCTAATTAAAAATAATCTTCACTTTTGCTTCTAGTATATTACTATATTTTATTTCGACTGTTTTTAAAACAGTTACCTTCCCTTTTCCTATTGGTTTTGGCTCTCTTGCTTTCCACTCAAGAGAAATCTCATCATCTTTCACGTCAACCAAAGTACCTTCTAATTTTGAGTTCTCCTTAGTTTTCACTGTCAATACCCTTCCAATATTCTTTTGGTACTGCCTTAAAACTTTTAATGGATTAGCAACATCTGGTGATGTAACTTCTAAACCAAAATCTTCTTCCTCTCTATCTAAATTATTATTAATATGGCGACTGATTCTAATACATTCCTTCAGATTTACACCCATATTCCCATCCACCTCTATATATATCTTGTTTTCGGCTAAAAATGATAGTTCGATTAAAAACAATTCTTCATTTTCATCCAAAGCTTCAGTCAATAATTGTTTTACTCTTTCCTTATTCATTTTTTAGTATAAAAAGAGGGGACTTTTCGTCCCCTCCATTCCAATTATTCATTAATTCTGGCTGCAAATATACAACTATTTTTTAAATGATAGAAATCATTTTATCCCTTGTTTATTTTTTATATATTTACGAAACGTCTCACAACTTAAACTAATAAAATTATGAAAAAAATACTTGTCCCAATCGATTTCTCAGAACAAGCAGAGTTTGCAGCTAAGGTAGCTGCTAAAATTGCTAAAGAAACTGACGCTAAGTTAGTCTTACTTCATTTATTAGACTTACCTACTGATGTTATTGACCCATCTAATTACGGGAATAATAGCAACTCTCCTATAACTCTACTATATATGAAAAGAGCACAGGAGCAGTTTGAAAAATTAACTAAACGCTACTTTTTAAAAAATATTAAAGTTGAAAAATCTGTGGTTTTTCACAATCCCTTTGAAGGAATTATTGAAGAAAGCAAGAAATTAGATGTTGATTTAGTTGTAATGGGGTCACAAGGTGTCTCTGGTTTTGAAGAAATGTTTGTAGGGTCAAATACGGAAAGAGTTGTCCGCCACTCTAATGTGCCTGTAATGGTTGTTAAAAATGAAATTGATGATTTTAAATTAAATAATTTAGTTTTCGCATCTGACTTTGAAGATGAATATAAACCTTCGCTTAAAAGAATAGTTGGCTTTGCAAAAAAGTTTAATGCAAAAATTCATTTGTTACGTATTATTACTCCATCACATTTTGAAAGTTCATTTGTTATTAAAAAGAAAATAAATTCCTTTATAGAGGATAGCGGCATTGAAGATTACACTATCAACCTTTATAATGACAGATCTATTGAAGAAGGGATTATTCATTTTGGAGAAGAAATGGGTGCAGATGCAATTGCTATTAATACTCATAGAAAAAGAGGGTTAACACACATACTTAACAATAGTGTTAGTGGAGGGATTACGAACCATGCAATAAGACCCGTAATTACTTTTAAAGCATAAAGATTAAGCCTATAAACTAAAAAACGCTCTAAATCAAAAAAGAATTAGAGCGTTTTAGTTGTCCCACAAGGACTCGAACCTTGAACGTCGGTACCAAAAACCGGTGTGTTACCAATTACACCATGGGACAATTTCGGGTGCAAATTTAAAGCAAAGTTTTAAATCGCCAAACATTTTTTTAATTTTTTATTAATCAATTAATTTTAACACGATTTTAATACAACATCTATTGTATTAACGTTTTACATCATAACTATTTTTTAGTAATTTCGCCATAGATAAAAAAACATGTATGTCTTCATTGAATCACAATAAATTAAACGCCATTTTAGGATGGTCTGCATTTGCAATTGCACTTATAACTTATACCCTAACTTTAGAACCTACTGTTAGTTATTGGGATTGTGGAGAATATATCTCTACAGCAGTGAAATTAGAAATTGGTCATCCTCCAGGAGCACCTTTATTTCAAATGCTTGGAGCATTCTTTGCAATGTTTACTTCAGATGTTACACAAGTTGCCTATATGGTAAACTTTATGTCTGCATTAGCAAGTGCATTTACCATATTGTTTTTGTTTTGGACAATTACTGCCTTAGCCAAAAAAATGGTTTCAAAATCTGAAGAGATTTCTCAAAGTAAATCATATGCGATTCTTGGAAGTGGTCTTGTTGGCTCGCTTGCATATTGTTTTTCTGATAGTTTCTGGTTTAGTGCAGTTGAAGGTGAGGTATATGCTATGTCATCTTTTTTAATGGCCTTACTGTTTTGGTTAGCATTAAGATGGGAAGCCGAAATGCATAAACCACAAGGTAATAAGTGGTTGCTACTTATAAGTTTTGTAGTTGGCCTTTCATTTGGCGTACATATCCTGTCTCTTTTGGTAATTCCTTCAATAGTATTTATCTACTTTTATAAGAACTATAAGGGTATAACTCCAAAAAAGTTCATCCTCGCAAATATTGCATCAATTACCGTTTTACTTTTTGTATTTAAATTTTTATTTCCATTTACATTAAAATATTTTAGCGCTTTAGAGTTGTTTTTTGTGAACTCTATTGGATTACCTTTTAACTCTGGAAGTATTATAGCAATGCTAATATTAATAGCAGCATTCTTCTTTGGATTAAATTATACAAGAAAAAAAGGTTTAATACATGCAAATACATTAATACTTTCAGTGCTTTTTGTAATGATTGGATTTTCTTCTTGGTTAATGTTGCCAATTAGAGCCAATGCAAACACAACAATAAATGAAAACAATCCTTCTAGTGCTAGAGAATTATTAGCCTATTATAATCGTGAGCAATATGGTGACGCTAGTGTGTTTTATGATAAATATTACTCGCTGTACTATAAAAGAGAACAAGATAAAGCGGAACCATTTGTAGACGACAAACCAAAATATGAAAAGGATAAAAATTCTGGAAAATATATAGTCGTTAATGATTATAAAAATGCCAATCCTAATTTTAGTGATCGTCACAAAGGGATTATCCCGAGAATGGTTGACCCATCTCCTAGCGTAGTCAAAAATTACAAAGCTATTGCTGGAATTCCTCAAAGTAGTAAAAGACGACCTACCTTTATTGAGAATATTACTTTTATGGTAGATTATCAGTTTGGATATATGTATGGTCGATATTTTATGTGGAATTTTGTTGGAAGACAGAATGATATTCAAGGAAAATTAGACATTCATGATGGAAACTGGCTAAGTGGAATTGGCTTTATAGACGAAATGCGTTTGGGCCCTCAATCAAATTTACCTCAAGACATTGCAGATAATAAAGGTCGAAATACATATTATTTCCTTCCATTTATTTTAGGGATAATTGGCCTTGTTTTTCAATTAAAAAAAGATAAAAACAACTTTTACACATTGCTTCTTTTCTTTGCTTTTACAGGCTTAGCAATTATATTTTATACAAATCCTAAACCTTTTGAGCCAAGAGAAAGAGATTATGCAATTGTAGGCTCCTTTTATATTTTTGCAATCTGGATAGGCTTTGGAGTACTATCTCTTTATGAAACTTTAAAAGAAGTTACTCCTAAAAAAATTGCAGCAATTGGTAGCACAACACTTTGCTTATTGGCAGTTCCTGTTTTAATGGCATTTCAAAATTGGGATGACCATGATCGTTCTGGAAGATATACATCTCATTTAAATGCTAAAGCATATTTAGATTCTTGCCAAGAAAACGCAATTATGTTTACCATTGGAGATAATGACACATTCCCTTTGTGGTATATGCAAGAAGTTGAAGATTATAGAACAGATATCAAATTGGTGAACTCAAGTCTTTTTGCGACAGATTGGTATATAGACCAAATGAAAAGAGCGACTTATAAGGCCCCTCCAATACCTTCTCAACTAGAACATGAAGAATATAGGTATGGTACTATGGATTTAGTATATCATGTACCACCTACAGCAAAGTTTCAAGACAGTATCATTTCTATCGATTATTTTATGCGCTGGATTCAAAGTAAGAATGAGGTTACTTTAGTTGAAACTATTAATGACAAAATGGAAAAAACATATCCATCAAATAAAATCCGTATTCCTGTTAATAAAGAAATGGTTTTAAAGAATGGAATTGTAAAACTAGAAGATGCAGATTTAATTGTGCCATACATAGATATTGAAATAGACCCAAGTGCTTTATCAAAAAATAGATTGTTAATGTTAGATATACTTGCAAATAATAATTGGGAAAGACCAATATACTTTACAGGAGGTGCTAGTGCTGACGATGAATATATATGGCTAAAAGATTATTTACAATTAGATGGTCTTGCATTTAAATTGGTTCCCATTAGAACTCCTTTGAATGGTGCAAGTCTTTTTGATATGGGAAGGTTAGATGCTGATATCAATTACGAATATTGGAAAAATATTGATTGGAAGAATATCAATGATGGTAAAATATATTTAGATCCTGAATCTCGTAAAAATGCGGTGTCATTTAGGAATAATATTTCTAGGACAGTAGAAGCGCTAATCAATAAGGAAGAATTAGAGAAGGCTGAAGAACTTTTAGACGTGTCTTTAGAAAAAATGCCTGTCGACGGCTTCTTACATTACGGAATGCTATTAGGCTATCCTGATGCCTATTATAAATTAAAAAAGACTGATAAAGCACGTAAAGTAAGTTTAGATTTAATCCGTAAATTTGAACAAAACTTAGAGTATTATAGTCAGTTTGAAGAGGTGTCACTAGGAGCTGTATTTGATAATATAGAAAATAATTTGTTGATGTATGATCAAATTGTAAAAACAACTGTAAGGTACGATACGGATGAATTTGGTGATAGTATCAAAGACAGATATATTAAACAATTAGAATTATTTAGTAGTTTATTAGAAGAATAAATATGCCATTTTACCTAACCAAAATTCCAACTATAATTCAACGAATATTGAAGAATTATATTTGGAGTTTTCCTTTTTCTAAAAATGATCAAAAAACTATTTATTTAACTTTTGATGATGGTCCTACAGAAGGAATTACTGAATGGACTTTAAATGAATTAAAGAAATACAATGCAAAAGCCACTTTTTTTTGTATTGGAAAAAATATTGAGAATCACCCTAGAATTTATCAAAGAATAGTCAATGAAGGACATTCTATTGGAAATCACACCCACAATCATTTAAATGGATGGAAATGCAGCAACGCTAACTATTTAAAGAATATTGAATTGGCTGATAAAGCAATTCAAAAGTTCAATAAATCGAATCTGAAAACTATAAATTCAGAACAACTATTTCGCCCTCCTTATGGTAAAATAAAACCTCTACAAGCAATTAAACTGAGAGAAAATGGATATAAAATAATTATGTGGGATGTTTTAAGTGTCGATTTTGATCAGAAAATAACTGTAGAAAAATGCCTTAAGAATGTAATTGAAAATACGAAAAATGGCAGTATTGTTGTATTTCATGATAGCATAAAGGCATCAGAAAATTTAAAGTATTCACTTCCAAAAGTTTTGGACTATTTTAGAAATAAAGGATACGTTTTTAAACGTATTGCTCAACAAGGTTGATTAATGTATTAGCGTCCTGCTCTCCTGTTTGTCGCCATTTCATTTCACCTTCTTTGTAAATTATAAATGTCGGATTCCCTTTAATTCTTAGCGCATTTGCAAGAATTTCATTTTTATCAACATCTATTTTAATTACTTTTGCTTTATCACCAAGAGCAGCGGCAACATCACGCAACACAGAATGCAAATCGTCAGAAGTGTCTTTCCAGTCAGTATAAAAGTCTATTAATACTGGAATATTTGAACCAATTATCTCTCCAAATTTAGCCATAAAATTTTCAATCAGCTTTTTTGTTAAACTCAAAATACAAATGAAATATTCTAATTATCTGTACCTCAACTATATTATAATTAACAAATATAATATTTTTATACATATTTACAACTATAATTAATTACCATATTGTTAAATCAATCTTAAAGTTTAAAAAAGAAAAGAAAAAACCGAAGTAAAAACTTCTGTTTTTTTATTAATCTGCAAACTGTAATTCTCCTTTTGATTCAAGTTCTTTAAACTTTTTGACTAGATCTAATGCATCTGGAATAACATCGCTACACAAAATAATCAACGATCCTTTAACAGCGTTTTTGACTGCAAAGGTAATCGCTTCTTTTTCTGATGGAATAATAGTAGTTTTCTTATTAGGATCTTTCATTTTAATACCATCACTCAGCATTTTTATAAGTTCCTCTTCTGTTTTTCCACGTAAGCGCTTGTCTTGACGAATAATAATTTCATCAAACATTTCTGCTGCAATACTTCCCATTTCATTATTATCTTCTTTTCTTCTATCACCAATTCCTGCGATAATACCAACTTTTACAGTGGCGTCAAGTTCGTCAGTAAACGTTTTGAGCGCTCTCATTCCTGCAGGATTATGAGCGTAATCTAAAAGAATGCTAAAGTTCTCGAATTCAAATAAATTTAAACGACCAGGAGTTTGAGACGCTGAAGGTATAAATGTCTCTAATCCTGCTTTCATATCTTCAATACTAATTCCCTGAACATGAGCAGCCAAAACAGCAGCCAAAACATTCTGAATCATAAACTTTGCTTTTCCTCCATAAGTTAAAGGAATGTTCTCTGCTTTCATTAAACGCATTTTCCATTCACCTCTACAAATAGTAACCCAACCATTTTCGTAAACTGCTGTGATACCGTGTAGTCTTTGTAAAGCCTTTACTCTTGGATTGTTTTCATCCATAGAAAATAACGCAACATTACAATCAACATTTCGCCTCATATCATATACCAAATCGTCATCTGCATTTAAAATAGCATAACCATCAGGTAATACCGTTTCAGGAACCACAGCTTTTACTTTTGCCAACTGCTCTATAGTGTTTATGCCTTTAAGCCCTAGATGATCCGCCGAAACATTTGTTACAACTGCAATATCACATTTTTTAAATCCTAGTCCAGCACGCAATAAACCGCCTCTTGCACATTCCAAAACAGCAAGATTTACTGTTGGATCTTTTAAAACAAACTCAGCACTTGCAGGACCTGTACAATCGCCTGTCATCAATAATCTATTTTGAATATATACACCATCACTTGTTGTGTAACCTACACGATACCCATTCATTTTAGCAATATGCGCAATCAATCTTGTAGTTGTCGTTTTTCCATTGGTTCCAGAGGTCGCAATAATAGGAATTCGACCTGTTTCTCCTTTTATTGGAAATAATTTATCAATTACTGGAGCAGCAACATTTCTTGGTAATCCTGTGGTTGGTGATAAATGCATTCTAAATCCAGGACCTGCATTCACTTCAAGTACTGCACCTCCAGTTTCAGATAATGGTTTTGAAATATCTGTAGTCATAATATCTATACCACAAATATCTAAATCTATAATTTTAGAAATACGCTCTGCCATACTTACGTTAGCAGGATGTATAATATCCGTAATATCTTCAGCCGTTCCTCCAGTGCTCAAATTCGCCGTATCTTTTAGAATTAACCTTTCTCCTTTTGAAATAACAGAGTCTAAAGTGTAACCTGCATCTTTTATAATATTTTGTGTCAATTCGTTTGTGGTGATTTTTGTCAATACATTTTCATGTCCAAAACCACGACG
>TARA_B110000090_G_scaffold24441_2_pt1 | contig 33914 bp, 25 predicted proteins | sample TARA_B110000090 | Tara Oceans TARA_B110000090 (sample SAMEA4397239) | marine metagenome | biome: Polar Biome; feature: [SRF] surface water layer (ENVO:00010504); material: water (ENVO:00002006), including particulate matter (ENVO:01000060) such as... | depth 5 m
AGCTAGCTTGTTCGAGAACCCATTCTATTCACAATTTATAGAGCTTCTAAGGGCTTCTCATATAAATATTTCCCAAGCTATTTACGGAAAAGTAATTCAGAAGACCTTAGTGCTAAGGCGCAAATTTATTATTTTTTTCACTTTGACAGTATCGCCAACGAAATTAATCTTCCACTAATTTAGCTACTTCTATGCGTGGTTTGTATTTCACTTTAATTCCTCCCGTTCAGGTTGATGATGTCTAGAATAATAACCATAGCTTTCTTTTTTACTTTTTTTAACACTAAAACCTACATTCCATACGACACCTAAAATATAAATACTAAATATTACTGCCCCTACTAAAAACATTATTAGATTCATGTTAACAATTTAAGATTCATATAGGTAAATATAAATAATTTAGATTTGAAAATAGAATAGTATAGAAAGTATCTGAACCGCGGAAGGTATATCTTCCGCAGTTAATTCAACTATTTATAAAATTCGTAAGTTGCTTAACTTATCATTGTGTACCGAATTAAAACCAGTTTAGAAATAAATATTTATTTAAAATATCGAACCTTATCTCTAAGCATGCTGAGACTTCTACTATATTGTAGAATTCAACTTTTTTAAGTCAATTTCTTTAAATGAAATCTTTTTAAAGTTGCGAATGTCTTCAAATACTCCTATATTCTAGGAAATACTTCTAATGATGAAAAAAAATAACAGACAAAACGAATTTATCTTCGCGGTAGTAGCAATCATTTTAACAATAGTTTTTTTAGGAACCTTGTTTTATGTCAAATCCAAAAATATAGAAAAGGAGGAAATAGCAATACAACCACCTATTGCTGTAAGTTACTTCTCAGCTATCTAAAATAATTGACTTCTTTTTGTGTATTCAATTCAAAGGCCAGTCTTTTTTTATTTAATTAAAGCAAAAGGGTCTTGAAAAATGAAAGAGGAGAAAAGAAGGAATATGCAAAATAAAATTAAGTTGTAACTTTGAGGTAGATGGAAACGTACGCGAATGTTTTGCTGATTGCTTTGCCAAGTTTTATGGTATTGATTTTAATTGAAATTCTATATGGATATCGCAAAAAAAATCTCAACTATAATCTTATGGATACCATATCAAGTTTAAGTGCGGGTGCCACAAATATTATAAAAAGTTTATTAGGAATTGGTTTTGCTATTATTTCGTATCCATATATTGTAGCCGCTATTGCACTTGTTCAACTTGAAGAAAGTATGGGATTATATCTTATTGCTTTTGTGTGTATAGACCTTGCGAGTTATTGGAACCATAGATTGAATCATTCAATAAATATATTTTGGAATAGACACGTGGTGCATCACAGTAGTGAAGAGTTTAACTTAGCCTGTGCATTACGTCAAAGTATTTCAAATAATATCATTGGTTTTGGAGCATTATTTTTAATCCCTGCGGCGTTGTTCGGTGTACCTTCAAAAATAATTATTCTACTCGCTCCGCTGCATCTATTTGCTCAGTTTTGGTATCATACACAGCATATTGGAAAACTGGGTTGGTTAGAATATATTTTTGTAACTCCATCGCAACATCGTGTTCATCATGCTATCAATGAAGAGTATGTAGATAAAAATCTTTCTGCAATATTTTGTGTTTGGGATCGCATTTTTGGAACCTTTCAAGAAGAGTTAGACGCGGTACCTTGCATTTATGGATCACTAAAACCTGTGCAAACATGGAACCCTATAGTCATTAATTTTCAACACAATTGGGGGCTTGCAAAGGATGCTTGGCATGCTAAAAACTGGGTTGATAAATTTAAATTATGGTTCATGCCAACAGGCTGGCGTCCTGAGGATGTGTCGAATCGTTTTCCGAGACCAATAGCTAACAGTGTATATGCACAAGAAAAGTATGCACCGAAATACACAACAGTACATAAATTTTTTGCGGTGTTCCAGTTTGTGAGTTTGAATGTCTTTATTTATATTTTACTAGTATCTTTTGGTGAATTTAGTTTTGATACTCAATTGAGTTTTGGTATTTTAATTTTTACTACAATTTTTGGTTTTACCTCAATAATGGATGGGTATAAATGGGCTTTTTTCTTTGAAATTTCTAGAAACTTTTTAGGATGTGTCTGTGCACTCTATCTTATGCAATTGCCTTTATTGGAAATTAATTTCTCGCTTTACGTATTTTTAATATCCTACTTTATAGGAAGTTTGTTAATCACATTTTGTATGTATAATTCGCTTCCTGAACGTGCTTTAAATACTTAAATGTTTTGGTTTGGGATTGCTTCGTATGCTTGGTAATGAAATTTCTTTTGATACTGTTTACAAGAGTAAAAGTATAAAAGTATTTAATCCTTAATTAAAAGTAATTTTTATTACTTATATTTACAGGGAATTTCCAATGAAATAACTGTATGAAACCCTTGTTTTTATTCTTTTTTTGTCTCTTTTTTTTAAGCTCGATTTGTGCACAAGAAACAGAGAGTGGAACATCGAGAAACTCTTTTATTGAATGGAATTTTGGGATTGCCATTATTCCTGAAATGGACAATCTCCCGATGCCCGGAACATCCGTCCTTTGGGGAAGAACCACGACATATCCTAATAATTTTATTTTTGAATATGAAGGAGGTTTTGCATTCCCAACGATCATAACTGGAAAAATAGGAATTGGTAAAAAATTTAAGAATACGAACCTTACGTTTGGGATACGACCATTTCCTTTTCATTTGTATACGCAAGCTACTTTTCCTGCCCGAAAAAAGGGATATTGGATCGCCTCCGTCGAATTTAATCCATTAAACTCTAATGATACTTTATTTGGATCAACCGCAATTTTGAACTTTGGATACAGGTGGCATTTAACAATGGGGAAATAGTAGGCTGTTATTGTGCGCTAAATTTGCTCTTAAAGGGGCGTATTTATTTCCGTAGCTTGTAATTTTTCAAAACTATTGGCAATGTTCGAAACAGTAGAACAGCCATCTTTATTAAATCTAGTGAAACGAACGGATAGAAATTCTTTGTTTGAACAAACATCGATGCACCATCTTGATGAAATGATAATCACTCAGTTTTTTGAGTTTTTCTAGCCAATTTTTATAGTATAAGATAGCATTTGTTCAGCTAATTTAAGCCCTCAAAAGTAGTTAAGTTTTTGTCCGAAAGACTTCAGAGGGTCTTAAAATAGTCTTCGCTTAAAGGTTGAGGCCTTTTAGAAAAGAGCTGGGGTTATTGTTTTAAATAGAGCGCCTCCAATTAAAAGAAAAATGTCTGTATTTTGGTTGTTTAACGATGCCTTCACTTTTTAAAGTACCTACTTAAAAAGTGTTCTTTTTCTAAATGCAAATACTACCTTGGCGGTTTTATCTATTTTCTCACAAAAAAAGAGGATTCTTTTTTGTAAAGTTACGCAGATATAGGGATAAAGTTGTTATAAAATTTTAGAGAAAAGTTTCATAATTTTAGTGCAATAAAGACACATTTTGAAAGTAATACTTTGTGCGGTTGGTTTTAAGAATACTTTTTTAGTGCTTAGTTGTAATCAACACTTACTTGAAAAGTTCCTGAATATTGTCCACCAATTTGATTTTCCTGAACATTTAAGGTACCTCCTAATGTAAAACTATCTGTGCCATTAGCCGCAAGTGTACTTGTGGTGGCATCGGCATCTTCGCCATTAAAACGCGCTGTCATTTCAGTAATACCCATGGTGTTTATTCCCGAAGAAATTGAAGTGTGTGAGACAGTTGTTAAGGAAGGTAATACCAGCACGTAGGTTTCAAGAGCTGTTCCGTGCACAGTGTATGCCGCAATTGTTGGCACTGGGGTAGCTGCCGAATTCGCAACACCACCAGTATATCCCCGAGTTGCAGAGTTCGAAGGTAAAATGACGGTTCCACCCGCAGTATTTGCCAACAGACTAGATCCAAAATTCAGGGGAGCTTCTTCGGACAAGGACATGGCAACTAAAAGAGTTGCATTGGCACCAGTTGCATTGACAGTTCCAACTGACTGAGCAGTAACATGTATTGAAAATGTTGTAATGATAAAAAGTACGAATAAGGTATTTGTTTTCATAAGGGGAAATTTGCTGAAAGGTACACATATTAAGTGAGATAATCTGCAATCAATTGACTATTTTAAGAGAAAGATAACGGTGGTTAAGCCTAGGCCTACGTGCAGAAAGTTCTAAACATAATACTAAATTAAGTGGTTTTAACGCACTAATATCTTTCGATTATAGACTTTTCTTTCGCGCACTAAGAATACAATGTAGACGGCATGTTTTTGATGTATATGGATACGATGTAAAGCGGCAGTTGCCTTTTTTTTGTTTACCAGCAATCTTCCCAGGATATCAAATACTTGAATCTCTGTGGGGCCGTCTAACAGCGTCAAATCTACATTAATTTTGTTCCCGTCATAGAAAATAGGAATGGGGGCGTGCGGAGGTTCCTCGGTTATTGGATTAAAATGAAGTCTAAATCGATCTTTAAGATCATTTTTATTTGCAGTGAATTGATAAGTGGAATCTAATTTTAAATTGGAAATCATATCAGTTTTTGTATCCTCTAATAAAAGAAGCTCAAAAGACGAACTTTCGGTGCCTATTTGTAATGAATAAGCTCCATTTTTTCCTGCCTGAAATTGCAGGGGAATTTCTGAATTTTCATAGACATCAGTTAAGTAACGAACAGATAAGTTTTGCTCCTGGGATTGGAAGTAAGCAGAAGGAGCTGCTTTATTTTGACTAAAAAGTTTCAACGCTCCTGGTTCATTTTGAGGGAAACCAAATTGAAGTAAAACTTCGTCTGTACCATATCCTTCTTTCGAGGTAATTTTTACTTTTAAACTATTAATTTTTGTACTTTTTGTTGCCGTATTCTTTGCTTTCAACCAAGTACTTGCAACAGTGTTAACTTGTGTCGCGTTTGACATGGTAATGGCTCCATTTGCGGTAGTTCTTACAAAATAGCCCTGTGTTGGAGCAATGTACTGCGTTACCCCGTTAGTACCGGAGTTCGTATTAGAGTTATACACGCCATAATTATTGGCTGCAGGATTCCATATCCACATGTCATAGCCTCCACCAGAAGAAACTAAATCAGTGCGTGTCCAACCTGTTGCCGCCTTCCAGTCAATAGCAGCAGTATATGGGTTTCCAATTAAATTAAACCCTTTAACAGCCGGGTCTGGACTCTCATTTGTAAGCGGGTAACTAATAGTCCCATTGTTTAATAATCCAATAAACTCTTTGGTTGGGTTAAGTGCTTGGGCAGCATATAGGTATCCTCTGCCTTTGACAAAGTTTAAAGTAGGGTGAATGGCCGCCCAAGTAGGAGCAACCGTACTATTTAGATGATAGGTCCAACAGGGGGTAGGCTCATTAAAAATATACAAATCATAACCAGTCCCATTTTCATACGTGCCTGTTGGATTCCAGCTGCCACTAATATTTTGATTTGAAACGGGAGCAGAAAGAAAGTGCCAGTCTTCTGGAGCTCCACTGATATATCTTTGCACTGTTGCTAGCACACCACTAGAATTGTGAATAAGGGAAGCGGTTCCTGTAGTATTTGATTTAAGTACAAGCCCGCTCGTTCCTCCGAAATTAGCAATAGTACCAGTTATCGTTAAGTTTTTAGCCGCTTCAATTTTAAATATTTTGCCTGAATTGATGGTTAATATATTGGTAAGGACAGTTTCTTCGGAATTTAAGGTGACAGCTGCTGCATTGTCTATGGTTAAATTATAAAATGTAGTAGCTCCCATTTCCATAGTCTGTGCCAAGGTTCCTTGCATATTTACAGTACCAGAAGGACTAATAAACCCTCCTGTACTTATAATATTTCCTGTAATATTATAAATCCCACCACCCGCGATGTTTCCATTATTTAGAATCGTAGAAATAGACAAGATGCCGTTGTTTGATAGGGTGGCATCGTTCTCATTACTAATTATATCCATTCCAATGGAAGTACCATTAGAAATAGAAATATAAGCGCCATTATTTGAAATATACTGCGCCTGTATTTCTAAGTTCAATGCGAAGAACAATAGCAACAGTAAAATGTTGATTTCTCTCAATCTAAAAACTGTATGTATATTTAAATTTTTCATCTTGTATTTATAGATCCGTATGCAATCTTTTCTTTAATTATAGTGCATTTAGCAAGGTTCGCTGTTTATTTAACAATAAAAGGACAACTAATATCGTACTGTTAATTCCCTACTTTTATTAACGTTAATATTCTATGATGCACGCTGGCTGCTTTGTAATCTGCATTTTGTGTATCAATTCTCCATCGCACATCAATAGTATCATTTACTTCTACCGAAGAGATTCCTTGTAAATTAATATCCGATGGATTCTTTAAGTGAGTTCTTGTCCTGCTAGAATTGGGAAGTAGTACGCCATTTTTATAAAGGCCAAAAGTAACCTCATGATTAACGTCTAAAATAACTGTAGTAGAAGAACCTTGCTCAAAGATAGTTCCATTGACCGTGGCAGTGCTAAAAGTTGTAATAGCGCCACCATTCGTTCCAATATCACCAGTGTACGTGGAAGCTCCCGTATTTGCGATGCCACCTAAACTTGTGAATATAACGAAATTAGATAAAGATCTAAAATCGATTAAACCAGTTTCAGTTGGCACTGCAATGGTTCCCTCTCCAAATGAAATAGCTCCCGAGGTAGTCAGTAACCGCCCGCTTATTATACAATTGGCACCTACTGCCACTGCAGATCCATGAGAGAATAATGTTCCTGCCATCTGTGTAGAAGCTCCGATTCCAATTGCTCCATCGGCGATCCAGAAAATATTTTTTGCAGAGGCTCCGTTTATCAACGTAACATTTACACCAGCACCAGTATTAAAGGCTCCAGTAGCTCTGATTAAAAAAAGAGCTTCAGAATCTCCTTGACCATCTAAAGTAAGACTTCCGGCAATAGATGCGGCGCCAGGAATATCATACACTCCAGCAAAAAGAACTTCTCCGCTTCCAAAAACAAGAGGATGTGTTGCGTCCGTTACTGGTATTGCCATGATGTCATCATAAATAAAATTTAATTGTGATACGGCATCTGAAGTGTTAAAACCAAGTGTGTAGTACGCTGCAGGGATGCTAAGTTGACTATTAAAAAGGATTGAATAAACACCTGCTTCTAAAATTGTTTGACTCATGTCAGCAATAGGACTATCGGTAGTCAAAGAGGTCGATAGTGTAGTCCCAGCATCTACAGAAAGATAGGCTGGACTTCCCCAGACGACCCATGAACTTCCATTGTAGAAATTGAACTTATTCGTTGTCGTATTGTACAGCATCAACCCAGTAGCAGGAGTACTAATATTCTCTCTTTCCGTTGCTGTCATTCTCGGTGTTAGCATTCCTTTCGTAGTGGTTCTCATTTCAAGTATGGAAGAAGGATCAGGTGTGATTGCATTGCTGCTGATTCCCATAGACTGTGCACCTATTGTATTATTGCTAAATGTAAACACAATAATTAGGATTGCTAAAAGATTTAATTTTGTTTTCATTTTTTATATTTAAAAGGTGATAACTGTAAGTTTTATTCATTGCAACGATTGGTGAAAACTTAAAAATACATTCCAACGATATGCCTTTTTATCTCCGTAACATTCATCTAATATTTCACCTAAATTAAGGCCATAATACCTCTAATTAGTATTTAATTTTTTTTGAGCTAACGCCACTGTAATAGGAATTGGCACATGATCTAACAATGCCTGCACGAAAGCACCTTTGTGTTTTTTTATCAATTGTTTTCTGCGGTCTTTCGCCTCTTTGTATGTTTTAAATTTCTCAAATCTGTATTTTACAAGGGAATCCTCCCTGTAAATATTTATGTTTTTTAAAGCTTCAAGTTGTTTGTTTTCTTTTTTGAGTGCTGCTATTTGTATCGTGAAAATTAATATTTTTTCTGGTTTTCTGTTTATGGGAGTATCCTTTTGAGATGTATTTGTGTTCAAAACTGTTGCATTTTTTGGTTGAATCAATTTTAAAATAAAATCAAGTTCTTCAACAATATCTCCTTCTTCAGATACCTTTATAGTTATTGGCTGCAGTACTGGAGTAACTTGATAATTTAATTTTTTCATTTGGGCGGCATCAACCTCAACTGTGTATTTTCCAGGTTGTAGGCCCAAATAACTAAAATACCCATCGAATTCACTCAAGGTTTCACCCACCTTTTGTTTTTTTTCGTTATAAATAACTACGGTAACTCGCCCCTGTCCTTTTAATTTTTCAGCTGACGATAAAAAGACCGTACCACTTACTTCTCCCAAAGAAACTATAGGTACAAGTATTTTTTTATATTGGTTTGGATCTACAAGAACCTGATAGGTATTTCGTTTAAACCGCCAGGAAATATAATTTAAATCCGTATTCGAGAATTCAATATTATAGTTTACAAAAGCATTTAAATCGGAAATTCGCACAATGGAGTCTTTTTTACTTATTTCTGCAACACCACCTGAAACTCCAACAGAAGATAGCAATACTTTTTTTTCTCCAGTGTCTAGTTTTCCATTTTGATTCAAATCAAGAAAGGGGTGAAATAGAATACCTCCTTTGCCAACTGCGGAATTACTTCCTGTATGTACGTGCTTGTTGCCGCCACCAAATGCTAAACTTCCTTGGGCATTTTCCGAGAACATAAGGTTATTATTGCTGGAAGAACTAGACAGAGCAACACGGGAAAAGGGCAAGTCGTACTTAAAACTTACAAAAAAATTATCATTTTTAAATTGAAAATTGCGCTCATAAGAGACTGAAAAGTACATTTTTAAAACCCTCTTTTCAATTTCTGCACTAAACCTCACCAATTTATTGGTTTTTAGATTGTAGCCAACTGAAGGTCTTACGACCAGACCACTATTAAGGCGATAAGACAAACCTAAAATAGAGTTTATTTGAGACGAATTTGCGCCTACCCAATTTATAAATGAAGATGAATTGATATTGAACTGTTTGTAATAACCTGAAAAGGTAAAATCAAATTGGTTGTAAATAAAAGAACTATAAATAAATTGATTGAAATTAAATTTAGTGAAACCAGAAAAAAGTTTGGCTTTAAATGGCATTGAGAATCTAACTTTTAGTTCTTCTAAAGCATTAAATCTTCTGGCAAGTTGTCCTTTTTTAAATTTAGAATAATTAACTTCTAAAAAAGCACTTTCTGTAATATAAAAATTCATTAATCCTTCTAATCTTACGTTGTGTGCATATTCTAAGTTGAACACCATTTTTGAAAAAGGTTGAATTGCTAGTTTGGCAAAAGGAATATAGGGTCGGTCTGGAATACTTGATAAATATTCCAAGCCACCACCTATCGTTAAAAAACGATTGATGCCATAGTTAAATCCTATTTGAGCGAAACGACTGTTGATACCATCTTGCACAATCCCAGAGGTAACGCTATACTCTATCGTTTTAGCAGGTACAAATGTATAAGGTGTATTCATCGTTCGTTCTTCTGTGCGTTCTTCTCCTAAAAGACCATAAAACTTTAGTTTAAGGGTAGTGTAACCATACACAATTGGTACTTTAAAGGCATACAAACCAGCAGCATCCGCTAAAGTATAATCTACTAAAATATCATTGATATAAAGTTCTATTGTCCAGTTGGGTTCGGTAGCATCATTAATTGTAAAATAGCCACTTGCTTTTCGAATTGTATTGGGTGAATTATTAATGGTTGCTCCAATCAAAGGTGCATTTAATTGAGAAATACTCTGACTGAATATCGTACCTAATTGTACTTGTGTAATGATTTTTTTATCATTGTTAATCCACCGCCAATTATACTGAAGCTGTCTTTGGTCAAATTTGATTTGGTCATTATAGTTCACGGATACATTTGCTTCTCCAAACAATAGCTCGGTGCCAACTCCTAAACTTACAGCATTACTATTTGTCTTATTTGAGGTCTGAACAGAATTTAAAGCCCAGTCTAGCGTGCCAAACTTAAATAAATGGTAATCTCTTGGAATTATGGTGTCTGCGATACTTGGCTTTCCTTGCAGTTTTGAAATAGTATTTCTAGTATTTTCAATTCTTAGTTGTTTTAAAAAGGGCAGCTCAAAATTTGAGGACAGTTTTGCTGATAGAGATCTTGGATTAAATAATACGGAAAGTCCAAAGGCTTGAGAGACTGTGGAGGCTGCAATATATTTTACCCCAAATTTCTCCAAAAGTTCCTTTGCAATACTAAAGAACTGACCTCCAATGTTAATTTTCTTTTTTTCAAAATCAATGATATAAAGGTTGTCTTCATTTTCAATAAAACCAACCAAACGATTCTTTTTAGGCAGACATGTAATTTTAAGTTTATTAAAGATATCTTCAACATTTAAGTACAATACGTTAGAATCTGAAATGAGTACCTCTGTTTCAAAGTTGAAACCATTGTCCATGTATATAGTGATCAGAAGTTCATCGTAAGTTGAAATTAATTTTATTTTTTGATCTTGAGCATTGGTTGCATGCGGATAAAAAAAAAGTAAAATCATTAATAATATTTGAATTTTTGACAAGGGAGCCCTAAGGAAAATAATTATTCTAGAATTAGAGGGGCCGCATCTGTTCATTATTGTTGATCAAAAGAAATTTCAAAACTTCCTGAATAAAACCCGGGAGGGGAATTCCCTGGAATCGTAAGAGTACCACCAACGCGCAGCATTGTTATAAAATTACAATTGTTTTCCATTGCAAATAATGCGCCGTTGACACCTTTTTCAGTGGGGCCAACATTTAGTGTGAATGCGCCTCCATTACTTCCCGTTAAAGTGGTCGTGGGGGCGTAGGTGATGGTAATATTTCTTCCTTGACACAAACGCACTTCAAAAAGAGCGGGACGCGCAATAGAGTTTGGTGTAGCAACGATACCGCCGGTGGTGGTTCTAATACCTTGCCAATCAATAGAAACAGTTCCACCCGTTCCTAAATCATAAAATTTACCAAAATAAAGACCTTGGGTAGCAGCAACTGTGAGGGTTCTTTCGGGCAATGTTGGTTGCGCAAAAGAGATTTCTGCGTAGAAAGGTAAAATTATTAATAAAAATAATAATTCTATATAAAATCTATTTGAATTGGTTTTTTTCATAAAGACTTAAAAAAAATTATATTCCTAATTGTAATTTTTTTGTAGCATACATTTCTTGTTTTTTAGCACCTTCACGGCTGGTGTACTTTATACTTATAGCACCCTGATTAAAATTCATTCCAGGTGTTTTATTTAGTTTGATTGTAATATGTCGTTTGCTAATGTTTGTATAAACGGCTACGCCCTTTTTTGCTCCAATAATATAAGGTTTTCCTTGTGTTGGTATATATTCAACTATAAAATCTCCATATACGGAGATATTACCTTTGCGATGCACTGTGAAATTAAGCAAAGCATCCTCCTTTTGCGCTAATGTCAAATCAGTTATTGTTGCCGTTTTGTTTGTTTCACCTGAACGAATGATAACAGGAATGCTGATACCAAATATGGGGATTAACTTTACTGAAAATGCTTTCAGCGTATCTTTCTTTTCATTCCCTAGGGCAGTATAATTTTTTTCAGATCTAAAGTATAAATGGGAACGATATTCCCCAACTTTCATATTGGCTTTTCGCCTGCGTTGTAACATTACTACTTGTGCTCCACCAGGCAATAAGGTAACTCTTCGGGGATAAATTCTTAGAAAGTCATCCGCAAACATTTGACCTGGATCAGGAGTTGTTATTACAGTAAAACTTCCATCTGCGTTCATTCTGCGCTGCACAAAGGATACCGAAAAGGTAGTTGTTTCTTTTCCTGTATTTAACAGGTTCAGTACTTCTTTTATTTTTCTACCTTCAAAAACAACTCGGTTGGGAGTAATTAATAAATCTCCTTGACCATGGGTGTTAGCAATAGCATTTACTACTAAAACGATTATTATTAAAAATAATAATTTTTTTTTCATAAATTGATTTTGTTGATTAGTTAACTCAAATAAATATACTTTTAATTAAAAAGATAGTTGTGGCTATTAGTTGTAATCAACACTTACTTGAAAGGTACCTGTGTATTCGCCACCAACTTGATTTGGTAGAATCGTCAAGGTGCCTCCAACGGTAAAACTGTCAGTTCCGTCAGATGACAGGGTGCTCACTGTTGCGTCATCGGTTGCACCATTAAAACGTGCCTTCATCAGTGTGATATCCATTGCAAACACACCGCTAGAAATAGAAGTATGGGTAACCGTTGTGGATGTTGGTAATACCAATGCATACGTTTGAAGTGCGTTACCAGAAACACTGTAACTTGCATTTGTGGGCGCTGGAGAGGCTGCTGAAGTCGCAACACCACCGCCATAAACACGAGTTATACTATTTGAAGGCAATTCTATAGTCCCACCAGAAGCGTCTGTTAACACACTAGATCCAAAATTTAATGAACTATTTTCAGAAAGTACCATGGCGACAAGAAGGTCTGCACTAGCTGCACTTGTTACAGAAGCAAGAGATTGAGCATTTGTTAAAGTTACGGCTATCATACAGATAGTAAATAAGATATATTTTTTCATTGTGGTCGATTTTCACTTTTTATAAGCCTTTAAAACATGGCGAAATAAAACAAGTGCTGTTGTGAGTACAAAAGTAATCAGCTACACAAGTAAAAATGTTACACAATTTTAGAAAGAAGTTATATAATTCCGTCTTTATTACATTCTGTCTTCAAACCAATTTAATTGCATTTTCATTTTCTTATAACTTAAAGCGGCAGCAATTATTTTTTTTAAGCGTAAAAAAGCAGTTTCGCTTTTAACTACATAATCAACTGCTTTGTGATGTAAGCAATCTACTGCCACGTCAATCTTATCTTGGGAAGAAAGGATGATAACAGGAATTTCAGCATTCAAAGATTTAATTTTATCCAATGTTTCTAAACCGGTCATTGCATCTTTAACAATACTATTCAAGTGATAATCTAAAATGATGATATCTGGATTCTCGAATAAACGTTCTATACAAAGTTCACCCGTAGTAAAGGTTTTTAGCGTAAAACTTCCGTAGTCAAGGAATTGATTTTCTAATAACTTTAAAGATACAGGATCGTCATCAACGAGAAAAAGTTTTATTTTATTGTTAGCATCATTTAGGCTATTTGCACCTGTTTTATGAAGTGATTCACCAATTTCTTCTATTGGTTTTCTTCTAATATTTTTCAACTTCAAAAACTGAGAAGGAGAGATGCCTACAACTTTCTTGAATTGGCTTGATAAATGCGCTACGCTACTGTATCTAAGTTTAGATGCTATTTGTGTAATGGAGAGCTCACCATAGGTAAGTAATTCTTTTGTTTTTTCAACTTTGTGAGAGATTAAAAATTGCTCAATAGTAGTTCCTTGTACTTCTGAAAATAGATTTGATAAATAGGGGTAGTCGTGATTTAATTTATCACTCAAGTAATGGGAAAAATTTATTTTAACGGATTCCTCGGAATGATGAATCATTTCAATAATTATATTTTTTATTTTTTCAATTAAGATGGCCCTGTTGTCATCCATTAATTCGAGACCTATATTATTAAAACCAACTCTTAATTGTTCTCGATGTTGGATTGAAATAGTTTCCATGACATCAACCTCTCCCAAACCAACAATGCTAAAGTGAAGTCCTAACTTTGTCAATTCTTCTTTTACCGCTATTTTACAGCGGTTACTGACCATGTGTTTTATGTATAATTTCAAAGTCTTAGTTTTTCATTGTTTTTAATTCCCTTTTCAGTTCTTCTTCTAACTCTATATATGCTAGTTTTAGCATTTCTTCAAGCGTTATTAACTGCGCTGGTATTAAATCTAAATGTATCCGTTCACTTGCATATTCCTCCAAATGCTTCACAAGAATTGTAAGCTCTGCTGGTAGCCCAATTAAATCAAGTGTTGGTTTAATTTTATGCGCATTCCCTTGGATACCTTCCCAGTTGGAGGTGGCTAAACATTTATGCAGCTCTTCAATAATTAGAGGGGTCTGTTTTAAAATTAACTGGAGCATTTCTGCAACAAATTTAGGGTTGTTAGGTGCATGGCTTTTTAGATAATCTAAGTTGCAAATTTTTGATTTTTCTTCTTGTTTTTTGATATCTTTAGATGTTTTCTTTTTGACCAAACGAATAATTTTATGCAGTAAATCTTTTTCATTAATAGGTTTTGATACATAAGCATCCATTCCTGCTTCTATACAATTATCTGCATTTTTTTCAGTAACATCGGCTGTGAGTGCTATAATTGGGATCCTTGATTTTGGCGCTTTCATCTTGCTTCGAATATATTTCGTGGCATCCCATCCGTTCATTTCTGGCATCTGTAAATCCATTAAAATTAAATCATAATTATTTTCCTTTAACAGTTTAATTGCAATTTTTCCGTTTTCTGCAATGTCCGATTTAAAACCAAAATCGTGTAAGATCGTTTGTGCTAAAAATTGGTTTATACGGATGTCGTCCACGATTAATATATTTAGGGGTCCTATAGAGGCTAATGTATCCTCAGTAGCCATTATTTTTTCAGTTCGAATGGTCTTTTTTTCAGCTTTCATTAAGGGTAGGGTAAGGGTAAATTCACTACCAATAGACATCTGACTTTTAACAGCAATACTTCCGTGCATCAAATCTATTAATTGCTTTACAATATTTAAACCTAAACCCGAGCCTCCATATATTCGGGCTGTATTGTTACTACTTTGGGTAAATGGATCAAAGATATTTTTTATTTTATCTGGTGGAATACCGATTCCTGTATCTGAGATATTAATTTTAAGTATTACCTTTTCTTCATCTTGCTGAAACAATTTCGTATGAATACTAATGCTGCCTCCAATTGGGGTAAACTTTATTGCGTTGCCAATAAGATTAAGTAATATTTGATTGATTCGAACAGTGTCTCCAACTAGCCATTTTGGGATATCTTCGTCAAATTTCGTTTCTAAAACTTGTTCTTTTTCTTTTAAACGTAATTTAAATGAACTCAGTACGGAAGTCACTAAATCACGGAGTTTTAACGCTGTTTTTTCAAGAATCATTTTTCCTGCTTCTATTTTAGCTAAATCTAAAATATCATTTACTACCACCAATAAAATATCGCTAGAAGTCTTAATTGCATTCAACTGATGTTTTTGTTCTTTCGTAGTTTTATTGCGTAATAAAATTTTAGTAAATCCAATGATACCGTTAAGAGGGGTTCGTATTTCATGACTCATGTGGGCTAAAAACTGATCTTTGAAACCTGTTAATTCTTCCGCTTGTTCTTTTGCTTGGATCAGTTCATTTTTAATTTCTTTCCGTTTGGTAATGTTACTCGCGGCACCAATTATTCTTATGGCTTTTCCATTTTTGTCCCGTACTATAAGTCCCCTGTCGTTTATATATTTATAATCCCCCGTATGCGCCAAAAAGCCATATTCAAATGAAAAATTATTTTGATCGACGGATCCTATTATTTTCTCTAATAATTTTGCGATTCGATCTGTATCGTCTGGATGAACATAATCGCTCCAATTTGCTTTTTTATCTATTGGACTCTCTTTGTCGAATCCAAATACTTTATGAAAACCTTCTGCACTTCGATATACTTTTCCTGTTAATAAATTCCAATCCCAGATAGCGTCATTCGTAGCCTTAGTCGCCAGTTCGTACCTTTCGTTTGATTGTCTTAATTCTTCCTGATTTTCTTTTAAGCTGGTGATGCAGCGTATAATCCCTCTACTTCCAATAATTTTCTTTTTATGATTATATAAAGGCTCTCCTACTTTTTGTATCCAACGTTTTTCATTTTTTAAATTAATTATTAACAACTCAATGTCATAGAGCGTTCCATGAACAGTTAGTGCAGATTTTGCTTTTAGAAAGCGTTCCTTTGATACTTGATCAAAGCAGTTAATAAGAACATCTCTTGCAGGTATGCCTTCTTTTGGATCCGTTCCATAAATTTCATGAACCGTTGTAGACCAGCTAGTGGTATCCGTTTGGTTCACGTATTCCCAATAGCCTATTTTCGCCATTCTACCGGCTTCTTTTAAAACATACTCATTTTCTTTAACGAGCTTTTCTAAGTTTTCTTTAATTAATTGATGTTTTGCTAATTTTTTTTTAACAACGGTTATGAGTTCAGATGTATTCACAGGTTTCACTAAATAATCTTCTGCACCGGCATTCATACCTGTTCTAACATCTGCTTTCTCGCCCTTTGCCGAGAGAAAAATTAAAGGAATATCCTTCGTTTTTTTATGTTTTAGTAATTTTTCAAACATCTCAAAACCGTTCAGTTTTGGCATAAGAATATCAGAAATAATAAGATCAGGAAGCTCTTTTAAAGCACTATTGAAACCCGTTTGTCCGTTTTCTGCTTGACAAACCTGATACCCTTCTAATAAGAGGATATCGCACACTTCTTCCCTAATGGTTAATGTGTCTTCTACAACTAAAATTTTAAACATTTTATTTAGTTTTAGGAAGCTTTGTTATAAAAGTGGTTCCCTTGCCTATAGAACTCTTAACAAGTATTTTACCTTGCATAGCAGTTATTGCTTCTTTTACAATGGATAGGCCAAGTCCTGTTCCTTGAATTAAATCAACATTTTTACCTCTTGAAAAAGGGTTAAATATAGTTTTAAGTTCTGTATTTGAAATCCCGATTCCGAAATCGGTTACAGAAATAATGATATACTTTTTGTTCGATGAAAATTGAATAACGATTTTTTTACTATTTGCAGAATATTTAACGGCATTACTGATAAGATTAATAAAAATATTACGACCTAATTTTTTATCTATAAAAACAGTATTCTTTTTTAAGTCTTCCGGGTCTAAGACGTCTATTTGATGTGATTGTTCACGAGAAATGGAAACTTCTTCAATTATTTCATTAATAAAATCACCAAGATACACATCTGTTGGATTGTTTTTCAGTTCACCTGCGCCGGCCTGCCCAACCATTAAAACGTCATCTAGCAATCTTGTCATGTGGAGTACCTGATTTTCTATTTTGTATAGTTTTTTCTCTACCAAATTAGGTTCCATTTTACCCCAGTATTTTTTAATCGAACCTGCAGCAAAATTGATAGCTGTTAGGGGAGTTCTAAACTCGTGCGAGGCTGTGGAAACAAATTTTGATTTTAATTCGTTTAATTCTTTTTGTTTTTCTAATGCCTGATTCAGCTTTACCGTTCTTTCTTTTACTTTTATCTCTAATTCATTCCGATATCCTACTAATTCTGTAATATCTTGCCCTACTGCTAATACCCCTGTGATTTTTCCATGGGTATCTCTTCGAGCACTCGAGTTTACAAGCAATATTACTTGGTTTTTATCTTTTGAGAATATGGAGAATTCGAAGTTTTCGGTTTGCTTCCCTTCTAAAACAAGGTTTAACACGCTGCTGGCTTTTTTTTCTGATTTTGCAGGGGTAAAGGTTTTCCAATGGATACCTAATACTTCTTCTTTTTGGTAGCCTGTAACCTTTTGAGATGCCTGGTTCCATTCATTAATCAAACCAATGTGGTCGATGCCAAAAATAGGGGTGCTTGAAGTCTCAATAAATTGTCTTAACTCCTTTGCTATTGCTAGTTCTTGAACGCGTTTTTCTTTTTCTTCGTTTTGAAATGCAAGTTCTATATTCGCACTTACTAATTCAGTTGCACGTTGTTCTTTTTCTTTATTTTGAAAGGCAAGTTCTTTATTTGCAATAGTGAGTTCATGGGCTCGCTTTTCCTTTTCTTCTTTTGCGATTAGCAATTCTTCGGATCGCCTGTCTTTTTCTTTATTTTGAAATGCAAGTTCTGCGTTTGCGAGCGCTAGTTCATCTGCACGTTTTTCTTTTTCTTCTTTCGCGGATGCGAACTCTTTTGATCGTTTATCTTTCGCTTCATTTTGGTAGGAAAGGTCATACATTGCCTTCGCTAATTCTGCAACATGCTTGTCTTTCTCTTTGTTTTGAGAGGCAAGCTTTGAATTTGCCAAGGCTAATTTTTCAGCCTGCTTTAAAAGGGCTTTCTTTTGTTTTATTTGAGCCGTTATGTCAAATTGAATACCAACATATTTAACTATGTTTCCATGGATGTCTTTAAAGGGTGTAATTGTCATGTCTAACCAAATAAATTTTTTGTTTCCTTTGGCTTTATTTATTATTTCATCTTTCCAAACCTTTCCAGTACTAATGGTTTTCCACATATTAGCAATAAAGCTACTGGAGTTTTTTCCACTTTTTATTACAGCATGACTTTTGCCAATTAGTTCTTTTCTTTGATATCCGAAAATCTTACAAAAGTTATCGTTTACAAATATAAGAGTGCCAGACGCATCTGTTTCAGAGACTATCGCTGCTTGATTTAAACAAGTAACTTGTTGTTCAAGTTCAACTTTAATATTGGCAAGTGAATTAGCCCCTCTGTCTTTTTCTTCGTTTTGAAATGCAAGTTTAGTGTTCACGGAGCGCAAAGCATCAAAAGAATTTTGAAGTTCTAAACTTTTTTCTGTAAGTTTTTGTTCCGTTTTATTGCGTGCACTTTTTTCTTTTTTTAGTCTTTTTTTTAGTGCAATTTCAGCCTTTTCACTTTCTGTAATACAGGTGAAAGAGACGCCAATTCTTCCTTCCCTAATTTTCCATACCGATACAAAATAATATTTATCAAATTCAGCTCCGTAACTTTTAAAGCGAAGAGGTTCTCCTGTTTTGTCCACAGTAGCAAAAGAAGTAAGCCAATAATCTTCTATAATACCAATTACGGAGGTGATTCTCTTATCAATTAGTTCTTCCTTGGTTTTATTCAAAAGTTTTGCAAAAGAAATATTTACATCTCTGATATAAAAATCTACGGGTTGTTGCTCTTTATTGTAAATAAGTTCTATCACTTCTACCATTTCCGACATGGAATCAAAGAGTGCTTTGTACTCATTCTTTTGTGGGGGTTTAATCGCTTCATTCTTAGGGTCCAATGTTACTTTTCCTAAGGTTGCGTTCGAATTTGTACTCATAAGGTCATTCTTTTTTGTTTTAAAATCTGCAGAAAATCCAGATCAATTAAACTTTTTTATTTAGGTATATAATTGCTAAAACAACTTGTTTTAATAATTTAACTTTAGTAGCGGAATAGGAGTAATTTAACAGTATGTAAAAGAAATATGAAGGCAAATTAGAATTTTTTTATTAAAAAGCGCACTTTTTTTTCAATAAAATCAAAAATCAGATGAATTAGGTGCACTTTTTAACATAGGATTTCTAAAAAAGTACCTTTCTATTGAAAAGTGAGTACCAATCAAGTTTTTGAAGTCTTGGCCGCTTTAATAGCATAACCAAAATCAAGGAGGGTGTGGTGTGCACAGCAAATATAAAAATTTGTTAAACTCTAAAAATAAGTAGATTTTCTTGCTTTTTATTAGTGGGGTTAAACTTTTAGAGCAAACTGTTTTTCTTCCTTCTTTCTTCCATGCTTTATATTTGACGTATATTGAAAAAAAAACCAACAGCATTGAAAGATTCAGTACATCAAAAGGGTTCTTTTTTAAGTATTATAATATTGATTCTTTCTGGAGAATTAATTTTTTTATTACCCTATGTTTTAGCAAGAATTTTTAGACCTACATTTTTAGAGGTTTTTAGTTTAACAAACTTGCAACTTGGAACTTTATTTTCTGTGTACGGCGCTGTAGCCTTGTTGTCGTATGTATATGGTGGTGCTATTTCGGATCGATTTCAGCCAAAGAATTTAATAGCAAGTTCTCTTTTTTTTACAGCTATTGGAGGTCTTGTTCTAGCGATATACCCTTCTTATTTTGTGTTGCAACTCCTATATGGATATTGGGGGTTTACTACTGTTTTTTTATTTTGGGGAGCTATGATAAAGGCAGCCCGAGTTTGGGGAGGTGACAAAAATCAAGGACAAGCATTCGGACTTTTAGATGGAGGTAGAGGTTTGGTCGCTGCAGCAATGGGAAGCTTAGGTGTTTTAATTTTCTCTCTATTTTTAGTAAATGATATCGAATTGTCAAGTATTACCGAACGTAAAAATGCGTTTCGATATGTTATCTTGTTTGCCTCATTTGTAGTATTTATAAACGGACTATTGGTGCTGTTTTTCATGAAGTCCAATCAAAAAGAGGAAATAAAAAAGACAACATCCACGCTATCAAATGTAAAGGCAGTGCTAAAAATTAAATCGGTTTGGTTAATTATGCTGATTATAATTTCTGCGTATGTAGGCTACAAAGTCACGGACATATACTCTTTATATGCTTCAGAAGTAATGCTTTATAATCAAGTAGAAGCAGCAAATATTGGTTCTTTACAATTGTATTTACGACCTTTAGTGTGTATTGTCATTGCGCTTTTAGCGGGTGAAAAAAGGTATATCTATTATATTATTTTTGGGTTTATAACCATGCTCGTGGGAGCTACGTTCTTTGCACTTGGGTTGGTACAAGCACCTATGAATCTTATATTTTTCTTTTCTTTAATCATTGTAGCAACGGGTACCTATGCAATTCGTGCTTTGTATTTTTCGATCATGAGAGAAGGGCACATTCCCCTAGCAATTACAGGAACGGCTGTGGGCGTAATTTCTGTAGTTGGCTACACTCCTGATATCTTTGCAAGTCCTATTATTGGTTATTTGTTAGATACCTACCCAGGTATTCTCGGACATCAGTATGTATTTATTATTTTAGTTCTATTTTCTATTTTAGGATTACTAGCATCTTTAAAATTTGCCAAAGTAGTGCAGAAATTCAATACAGAGAAAATAGAGAGTAAGACTATAAACTAAGAAAGGTTTTCGAGAGAGATATTCTTTTACAGCTGCAGTGCAAGTAGCTACTTATTTGATTTTAGACGTATGAAAAGGGATTGAAGTGCAGCCAAATATTATGAATTTAGAAGAACAGATTTTGGCATCGTTCCAAAAGCGACTATAGCTAATAGAGTACCTTTTGTGTAACATTTAAATTGGTTGCCCTTCTAAAAGGAAATAGTTAAGTTTGAAAAGAGAACCTGTACCCATATAGGTTTTCTTTTAGTACATATTCTTTGCTAAATAAAGCCTCTTTTAAAACTACAGCGTTTGGACTAATGCCATCCTCCTTAAAAAATAGGATAAATTAACTATTTGAACTTTTTATGAGTTATATATTGATAGCAACACAATTTGAGCAAGACTTACCGGACTGTGTGCAGTCTGCCATGCTAAATAAAGAGGCTTTCTACATTTCAAAATACAATCCGACTTGTAGTTGTAATAAGACAACTTATAGTAATGTTTGTGTTTTAAATACGATAGGATTGGAAGCAGTTTGCAAGGCAGCGTGATTCATGGAATCAGACAGTAAGGTATTTGATTTAGGTTTTAATGCTGGCCTTTTGTCAAAAGAACAGACCCGCAATTCAGCGGGTCTGTTGTATCTTAAAAAAGCAATTCGTGCTGCCTGTCTTATCGAAGGACTGCATGCAAAAACAGCACTACGCTTCAATTACTCAGGAAGTTGTGAGGCATTGAAATAGTATTGCTCATTGACAATTTTCCCTTCTTTATTTACTGTTATTTGTGAATGATGTACTGCTTCTTTTTCCGTTCCTGATTTTTTGTTTTTCATAGTAATATTCCACCAAGAGATAATCGTTTGAGATCCTTCTGCACCTTCGTATTCAAGTACATCTGGGTATCCACTTTCACTAACATTAACAACATCATAGCTTTTTAAAAACTCTTCAAGACTCTCCATTTCTTCCGTTACAGATTTTGATGTATTCATTTCTGAATTCATGACATCTGAGATCGTCGCATTTTCTGCATATAGCGCCTTCATTGCAGTAAGGTCGCCCAATTCTAAATAGGCATATAACAACCTTACTTTTGCAATCATAGGGTGGTCTTTATAAAGCACACCATTTTTTCTTGTTTGCCAAGCATCGTAAGATTTTTTCCATTTCAATTGGCTATCGGCAACTGATAAACCACTGATTTTTTTTCCACCTTTGTTGAAAAAGAAAATTGAATTTCTTGGAATTTCAAATTTAAATCCAGTATTCTTATCAAATCCTTTTAACATTTGATAGGTATATACATTGAGGTTGTCTTTTCCATATACCATCGCATCGGAATAGGCGCTTCCTCTGTCCGCTATACTAAGGCCTAAAACATTTTTACTTAGGTAATCAGAGCGCTTAACCAAACCCTCCATGGTCAACTCTTTTGTATCCATGGCATTCATTTGCCACCACTTGAAGTCTTCTGTAACTAAAGACCTTAATTTTTCTTCGTCACCTGCAACAAATGCTTTGGTAAATTCATTCACGAGTTCAATTCCGGGATGTTCATCATATATTTTTCCGTTGACATGTTTTTTTTGTCCAAATACGGCTGCTACTGAGAGTAGCAATCCAAATAATAATACTTTTTTCATGTGGTTGATATTTTATGATTAATCTATTAATTATTTCAAATGTAACGAATATTGATGGCTTTTTACTATTAATTTTGTTCAAGAATACTATTTAGTAAATACTAAGAAGATCTTGAAAAGGATGTAAGCATTTTCAGGCTTTCTTTCTGAAAATTTATGCGAGGTTAAAGCGGTTTAAAATAAATTAGCTTTACTTAAAAAAATAGGAGGTTATTTTTTTACTTTTCTTTTTTGAATAGTAATAATTACTGTTTTAGACGTTGGAGTATTACTTTTTTTAGCAACACTGTTTAGAGGCACCAATACGTTTGCTTCAGGAAAATAGGTAGCCGTGCACTGTTTTGGAATCTCGTAAGAAACCACTAAAAAACCTTTAGCAGTTCTTTCTTCACCATTAAAATGGCTGGTTAAATCCACCAGGTCTAATTGCTTTAATCCTTGTGTTTTCATGTCTTCTGAATTCATGAAAACAATGCGCCGCTCGTTTAATACACCTCTATATCGATCATCTAAACCATAGATAGTTGTGTTGTATTGGTCATGTGTTCGAAGGGTCATCATAATAAATTGGTTCGCTGCTAGGCAGATATCTGAGGGTATGTTTAATGTGAAATTCGCTTTTCCAGAATGGGTAGGAGAGAAGTCGTTTTCTCTTGCATTATTAGGTAAATAAAAGCCTCCTTTTCTGCGAACACGCGCATTGTAATCTTTAAAGCCAGGAATGGTTGCTTCAATCTTTGCACGAATAAAATCATAATTACCAATGAATTGATTCCAACTAGTGCGTGTATTTTGTAAAGTAGCATTCGCCATTCCTGCAACAATAGCAGGTTCACTTAGTAAATTTTCAGAAGGTGGATGCAAAGGACCATGAGATTGCTGAATAACTCCCATAGAATTTTCTGTGGTTATAAATTGCAATCCGGAAACTTGTGTGTCTTTTTCTGAACGACTTAAGCACGGCAGAATCAATGCTTTTTTACCATGAATTAAGTGGCTTCTATTCAGTTTTGTAGAGACTTGCACGGTAAGCTGACATTTTTTTAGAGCGGTAGCAGTAAATTCGGTGTCCGGAGTTGCAGAAACAAAATTTCCGCCCATTCCAATGAAAACTTTTGCTTTTTCGGCATGCATTGCTGCAATGGAAGCAACCACATCTAAGCCATGCGCTCTTGGTGCTTTAAAATGAAATTCTTTTTCCAGTGCATCTAGAAAAGAAGCTTTTGGTTTTTCCCAAATACCCATAGTCCTATCTCCTTGTACATTCGAGTGTCCGCGCACTGGACAAGTACCCGCTCCCTTTTTTCCAATACTCCCTTTCAATAAGAGGATGTTAACAAGTTCTTGAATATTATCTACCGCATTTTTATGCTGAGTTAAACCCATTGCCCAACAAATAATAATTTTTTTATTATTGATAATTAGGGTTGCGGCTTCTTTTATTTTTTCCATTGCAATGCCTGTTTGTGGCAAGAGCTCTTCAAATGAATAGGTGTCTAAATCTGCTAACATGGCATCAACTCCGTTTGTTTTTTTAGCGATAAAAACATGATTAAAAACACTTCCTGGGTTTTTAATCTCTTCGGCTTTCATCAATTTTAAAATAATTTTAAGCAAAGCAACATCTCCATTAATTCTTACGGGTAGAAACACATCGGTTAAATCTTGTCCTTTTCCAATCCATTTTAATGGATTTTGAGGGTCTTTATAATTTATTAATCCAATTTCAGGTAGGGGATTTATCGTAATTATTTTACCGCCATTTTTTTTAGTTTCTCCCAAAGCAGACAGCATTCTGGGGTGATTTGTTCCAGGGTTCTGTCCAATAACAATAACTACCTCGGTATGCTTAAAATCATCTAAAGTCACAGATCCTTTCGCAATCCCCAGTGTTTCTGAAAGGGCAATTCCACTAGATTCGTGGCACATGTTCGAGCAATCGGGTAAGTTATTAGTGCCAAATTCTCGCACAAATAACTGATACAAAAAAGCAGCTTCGTTACTGGTTCGTCCGGAAGTATAAAAAACAGCTTGGTCTGGAGATGCTAATGTGTTTAATTCCTTTCCAATCAGTGCAAAGGCAGCTTCCCAAGAAATTGCTTCGTAGTGGTCTTTTCCTTCTGGTAAAAACATGGGGTGTGTAATACGTCCACTTTTGCCAATTTCATAATCCGAGAGCTTCGAAAGTGCTGCTACAGAATGCGTGGCAAAAAATAACGGAGATACTTTATTTTTAGTGGCTTCCTCTGCAACGGCTTTCGCACCGTTTTCGCAATATTCAGCTAAGAAAGCGCGTTTCGCGTCAGGATCTGGCCACGCACAACCAGGGCAATCAAATCCTTCTTTTTGATTGATGTTTTTTAGCAGACGAATCCCCTTGAGCACACCAACTTTCTTTTTTATATGTGTTAACGCAGATACAATTGCAGGAAACCCTACAGCAGTAGCAGGAATTTTTTTGAGCTGAATTCCTGTTAATTTTTCTGGGGGTTGTGCATTCCTTTCTTTAGACATCTGCTACATTTTTTAGAAAATTAGGATTTGAATAAATAGTCATTTTTTGTTCGCGTGTAAATCCTATGAGACAAATTCCAAATTCTTTTGCGAAATCTACGGCTAAAGATGAGCAGGCAGAAACAGCAATGATAACAGGTATTTTAGCAATAAATGCTTTGGTTACAATCTCGTAAGATACGCGTCCGCTAACGAGTAAGTATTTTGCTTTTTTCAAATCATCTTGAAGCAAGAGTGTCCCCACCGTTTTATCTACCGCATTGTGTCTCCCGAGATCTTCTTTAACAGTCAATAATTCCTGATTTTCATCAAAAATTGCAGCGGCATGACTTCCCCCAGAAGTTTTAAAAGTTTTTTGAAAAAGGTGCATCTTAGAAAACATAGCATGTACTATTTCTGATGAAAAATAAGTATTTGACAAGAGCTTTTCGCCTGCTATTTCTAAATCTTTTAGTTCTTGTTTTCCGCAAATTCCACAGGAAGAAACAGACAGAAGTGTTCTTTTATTCAAATAGCCTTTTCTTAAATCTTCTTTTCGAATACGCACATTAATAATGGTAGGAATTTGAGAGGCTTCTTGAAGTACTTCAAAAATAAAATCGGAACCATTCTTATAGATATCTTCAGCATATAATAGGCCTCTTACAAGTTCTTTATCATTGTCCGGTGTCCGCATAACAACGGTATATGCACTATTATTGATGTTAATTTGCAATGGAGCCTCTATCACAAGTGCATCGGTTACAACTACTTTTTGATGGTTTGTTATTTTTAGTCCTTGATAGGTTCCTGTTTGCATACCTTAGCGCGTTAAGCCTTCTTCACAAATTTACTAAAAAAGTAACCGTCAAAGAAAATAAAAGGAGTAAAATCCTTCTACTATAGCGAGGTTCTAATTTAAAAATATTGAAAAGATACCAGCGGCAAGAAAGCAGGATGAAAAGGAGCTGTCTTTGCTAACGGGGTCTCTTATTCTTTTGAGCAAAAAATAACGATTAACTGATTGTCTTTATTGGTTGTAAAAAACAGGTAAATAGAACCTCCCTCATTAATTTTTAATTCTTTTCGAATTTGTGTGACCGTTTTTGGAAAATTTCTTGTGGTAATATTTGCTTTTTTTCGGGAGATAATTTTAATTAATTTTTTTTTATCGTATCCAACTATCTTGTCAATTTTAAACGTTCTCCCTGGAAATTGTACTACATGTTCAGACGTATAAATATGCGAGTGTCGGTGTATTTTAAAAACGGAGAGTTGTGTTGATATTTGGTGAAATCCACCAGATTTTAATAGCGCAGCATTTGGTTCATATAAAAAGGAGCGTGGCTCAGAATACTCAGATTCAGCAGGTTCGTTCCATTCAAAACTGAATGTTTGAGCTTTATTTTTAAGAATATTAATTGTTTTCACGAGAATGGCCCCTACATAGCCTTTTTCTAATAAAAACAAGACCTCCTTGACTTCGTTATCCACGGCAACAACTTCTATTTCCCGCACATACTTGAGTTCGTTGATGGCGCTTGTAATGTCTAGTATTGGAGAATTTTTTAGGAGTATCTGGTTTGTTTTACTGAATAAAAAATCAAGATGTTCTGGTACATTTGGAAGACAGTCTTTTAATAAGAAGACTTTTCCTTTAAGATCGTTTCTTCGCGATGGATCAATATAGATACAATCGAAACTCTGCGGGCTATTTTTAAGAAACTCGATGCCGTCTCCACAATGTGTAACAATTGTTTGTTGTTGGAGCTGTTGGTAGTTATGGGCCACAATTTTAGAGAGTTCTGCATCAATTTCACAATGTATTACTTCTTTAAAATATTTTGAAAAATAATAACAATCAACCCCAAAACCACCCGTAATATCTACGATCGTGTTGCCTTTTAGAAGCTTAGATTTATAGTTGGCAGTAATTTCTGATGAGGTTTGTTCGATACTAACTTTCGGAGGATAGTAAATTTTTTCAGCAGAAAACCAGGTAGGTAATTTTTTTTTAGCTTTTTGTTTTGCAACCACTTGATGTGCTAATTCCTGAATAGAAACCTCTTTAAAAGGACTTCCTTTTAAAATAATTTTCGTGAGATCTGACTTTAAATGGTCACAAATAAATTTTTGAATATCAGCGTTTAGAAGATGTGAGTTCAAAGAAATTAAATGTTTTTAGTTAAGGATTTTACAATTTTATTTTCTGATAAAAATTCCTTTAAAATAACTTTTAAAGCGGTATACATAGGAACTGCTACAATCATACCTACAATACCAAAAAGTAACCCACCTATGATAATGATTAAAAATATTTCTAAAGGATGCGATTTTGTTGTTTTGGAAAAAATAAGGGGCTGACTGACAAAATTGTCTACCAATTGGGCCATTAAATACCAGAACAATATCCATAAAGAGGTCGCCAATATTTCTGTCTGAAAGTCTAAACCAATATTACTGGTCATTGATAAAACAAACATAATTACGGCACCAATCACTGGGCCAACATAGGGAATTAAATTAAGTAATGCACATAAAAAGGCAATGACAAGGGCATTATCAATGTCAAAAATCAGTAAAATAAATGTGTATAACACAAAGAGAATGGTAATTTGTGAGAGTAAACCAATAAAATATCGAGATAATAAATTATTAATGGTTTCTAAAGAGTTAGAAAATCTACCTTCATTTCCATTTGGAATAAGGGTCATCATACCATTTTTTAATAAATGACGGTCTTTCATAAAAAAGAAAGAGATGAATAATACAGAAAATAAACCGACACTTAAAGAGCCTACAGCTTCTAAAATAGCATTTAAAAAGTTGGGAATTTCTTGAAATGAAGCAAGGAGGTCTACATTTTTTAATTCATTCAATACATCGATTCCTTTTGATAAGAGATAACTATTGACCTGAGCATATATTTCTTGCACACTCGCCTGTAGGTCTTCTACTTCCAGTAGAGACAAGCTTTTACCTTGTTCGGCAATCAACGGAATAAATAGGATAATTAAACCTGATAAAAAACTCAACATTAAGAGCATTGTAAAAATAACAGCAATAGTGTTTGGGAATTTTAATTGAGTACAAAGCAGTGAAATAATAGGCCGTGCAATTAAAGATAAAATAGCAGCGATAATAATATAGAAAATAACCGATTGAATTGTGAATAAGAATGCACCTAACAGGAGTATTCCACCCAAGATTCCAAAGGCTTTTAAAATTTCATTTGTGATGGGTTTTGAGTTCATTCGTTGTATGCTTTTACATTTTCTAAATAGAATTTATTTCCGATAGAAAATTGATGACTTGTGGATAATAAAGCGCCACTTTCAGTGACTTTCCAATCTTCCCAAGTTGCGGAAACACCGCCCATAGGAATAATTTTTGTCCACATTTTAAAGGAGGTAGGGAAGTACTGCTCATTTAAAATCCAGAGGTATGAATCTCCGGGAGTGGAACCTCCAGAAGTATAGGTAACTAAAAGTGCTGCACGACCTTTATGAGTCACAATGCGGCGCTCTGTTCCTGTATCAAATATTTTATAAGGAGCAACCAACCAAAAGGAGTCATTGTTGTAAAAGTCTGTTGCTTTTTTTAAAATGTTATTATTTTCTACTTTTTTATCATCAATAAAAACTTCCGTTTTTTTAGGGTTTTTTGCATGTAAAATCACCTTGTTATTATCCCATGAGACAGCGATAATATTTTCTTGTTTGTTCCATTTATAAAAATGCTTATTTCTAAAATTCCATACGATTGTTTCAGTATTTTTATAGGCCTGATAGTTTAGCGCATTTAGCATTTTCATGGCCAAGGCATCGGCTTCTTTTCCTTGTTTTCCTTGAGGGAGCGATTCGTTTTTCGCAAAGTAAAAAACAGCTCCAGCTGCAAATAATACGAAAAGAATACTTCCTAAAATTTTAAAAAAGTTCTTCATGTAGGATTTCTGAAATTTCTGAAGCTAAAATATCCTTTTTTAAAGAAAGAAACGAGAAGTTTAGCTCTTAATATTGTAAATACACGTATTCTGAGAGAAAGTATTGGGGCTGAAAAAAGTTTGACAGTGCATCAGTGCTCTTTAATTTGCAGTCCTAATTGAGCGTCCTATAAAGAAGCAAAGACGTTTCTCTTTTCTTAATGTATAAGCGCGTCTCGGAAAATAGTTTTAAATTTTTTAGGAAGTGCTTTTGTAATACGCACTGCAACTTTGCTAAAAGGATGTATAAATGAAAGTGTTGCTGCATGTAAATACAATCCTTTTCCTTTTAAGACTAATCCCTCGTTAAAATAGGTTTGGTCTCCTAATATTGGATTGCCAATACCAAACAAATGCTTTCGTAACTGATGCTTTCTTCCTGTTTTTGGTTGCAATCTTACGAGATTTAAATAGCCAAAACGTTCAGAAGGTATCGTCTGTAATACTTCAAATTCTGTATGAGCAGTTTTTTCTTCAATGGTTTGCTGTATGTCCCCTTTAGTATCCATAACGCTTATGGCAACGGCGACATAGGTTTTTTGGATTTTTTTTTCTAAAAATAACGCACTCAAAGCACGGATGGCCGCACTCGTTTTTCCTATTAATAATACTCCGCTTGTGGGTTTATCTAAGCGATGCACAGGTTGTGGCCTTACAGCGTCTGATTGCGTACTTTTTTTAAGGTTTTGAGCCAGCCCGTTTGCAATGGTCATAAACTTATTTCCACTCACTAGCACACCAGGAGGTTTGTTTATTACAGCGAAATAGTCATCTTCAAATAGCACTTCTAGCGCCAATTCTAATCGTTTAAATCTTGAGGATACTTTCGGTGTAAAAAGACTTATTTTTTCTCTGCCAGAAATATATTTTGCAGTAGTGGCTTCAATACCGTCAATAAAAATGAGCTTTTTTTTAATGGCTTTTTTGATGCCAGATTTTGTAGGGATCGTTTTAAAAATTCCAACTCCATATTCTTGAAAACGAATTGGATGCTCTAATACTGGTGCGGTATGGCTTTCTATAAGTATCATTATTTGGCAAAAAGTTGCCCGATATCCTTGAACGCTTTAAATTCTAATGCGTTTTTCTCTGGGTCATTAAAAAACATGGTTGCCTGTTCACCAACTTCCCCTTGAAAACGAATGCAAGGAGCAATTATAAAAGTGGTGTTGCTTTCTTTTAAGTTGTTTGCTAAAGTATGCCAATCTTTCCAAGTTAAAACAACGCCGAAATGTGGCACGGGAACATCATAACCATCGACAGGATTTGATATTCTTTGGGGCTTAAAACCTTCTTTTTGATGGATGACAAGCTGGTGACCGAAAAAATCAAAATCAACCCAGCTTTTCGTACTTCTACCTTCTTTACAATTTAAAATACGTCCATAAAAATCTCTACACAATTTTAAGTTTTGAACAGGGATCGCGAAGTGAAACGGTTGAATCATAATTTTTAGTTTTAAAAGATGTTGTGTAATAGTGAATATTTATGAAGAGGTATCGGTTAAAACCCCACAGCAGCGTCATCTCCACGCGCATCTGCGCCGCCTTCCAAACTTCCATTTGGCAGCACTAAAATAGCATCTACTTTACCAATAACAAGTGCTTTTTTTTCATAAATTGTATAGCCTAATGTTTTTAATGTTGTTTTTGTTTTGCTGTTAAAACCTTCTGGTTCCATGCGAATAATATCTGGCAACCATTGATGGTGAAACCTTGGCTGATTTACAGATTCTTGCATTCCCATATTATATTCTACAACGTTTAAAATATTTTGTAAAATAGAAGTAATAATTGTAGAACCTCCAGGAGTTCCTAAAACCATTTTTAATTTTCCGTTTTTTTCTACAATAGTTGGGGTCATTGAACTTAACATTCTTTTTTCTGGTGCAATAGCATTTGCTTTTGAACCAACCAATCCATAGACATTTGGCACTCCAGGTTTACTGGAGAAATCGTCCATTTCATTATTTAAAATAAAGCCAGCACCTTTGACAACAACTTTAGATCCATAACCTGTATTTAGAGTAGTGGTTACAGAAACGGCGTTGCCAAATTGATCTATAATAGAATAATGTGTGGTCTCATCACTTTCATGTCCTAGAATTTTTCCATGAGAAACCTCCGAAGATGGCGTTGCTTTATCCCAAGAAAAACTCTGCATTCTTTGGTTGATATAGTCCGTGGCTGTCAAACTATCAATCGGAACATTTACAAAGTCGATATCTCCTAAAAAGTGAGCTCTATCTGCATAAGATCTTCGAGAAGCCTCTGTTAATAGTTGAATGTATTTGGTAGAATTGTGTTCAATGTCTGATACGTTATACGGGGCTATTGATTTTAAAATTTGAGCCAAACAGATTCCACCACTCGAAGGCAATGTCATGGATGTAATTTGATAATCCTTGTATTCAAACGTAATGGGTTTACGCCAAATGGCTGTATATTTTTGTAAATCTTCGCGGGAAATATCTCCCCCTAATTGGGCAATATACTTTACAAATAATTCCGCTGTTTTCCCTCCATAAAATCCGGCCCTTCCAAAGTCACGAATACGTTCTAAGGTCTGTGCGAGTTCTTCTTGTTTTAAAAGGGCACCTTCTTTCCACTCCGCTTCAAAGAGTGTTTTGTACGTATTTACCTTTTGGAATTTTGCAGCAGCATTATTTAAAGATGCTGCTTGTTTTTTTGTGATTTTAAAGCCATTTCTTGCCAGATCAATTGCAGGTTGTATCAACTCTTTAAAAGGAATGCTTCCAAACCTTTCATAGACTTTGAAAGCACCGGCAACAGAGCCCGGAACTCCTGCAGCATTTGCACCCAGCGTACTTTTATTTTTAATAATAGTACCCGCGCTATCTAAATACATGTTTTTGTGTGCACTAATAGGCGCTTTTTCCCTAAAGTCTAAAGCTCCTTTTGTACCGTCATTGTTTCGGTATATCATAAAGCCACCGCCTCCAATATTACCGGCAACAGGATATGCAACTGCCAAAGCAAAATGTGTCGCAATCATCGCATCGTATGCATTTCCTCCTTTCTTAAGAATCTCTGAGCCAATTTTTGAAGCTTCTACCTTTGCAGATACAACCATTGCTTTTTGGGCAATCAAACCTGTTTTTTTCTTCTTTACATAGGACGAGTTGCAGTGTGTGAAAAGCAATAAAAATGAGATAAGTAACATCAATTGTTTCATAAAGTCTTTTTAATTTCTTTAATTTTTTGATTTGAAAAGTTACGTAAATCTTCGAAGAAAAGGATGAAATCTTCCTCGAATTCTTTGTTTAATTCCTTTAAATCTTCAATGGCTAAATTCATTTTTGATTTTCCTTTAGTCCGATGGTTCATTCCGGTTAAAACCTTTTCAATTCCGTCTTCAAATTGGTAATTGAATAAGAGATTGTACGCAATCATATACCTTATAAATTCCTGTGATTTAGTGGGCAAGTGATCGGAGACTTCGCTAAGCATTTTATTCACTCCGTCGGTGAAGACATCAAAGGGTATTTCAGAATATTTTGACCAATTTTTAGCTAAGAAATAGTCGTAAAAAATGTCAACAATTACACCACCGTAGTGTCCGTAGCGTTTATTTAAGCGTCTTTTACTTTTTCTAACAAGAGCATGTGAATCCGTAAAGGTATCTATTTCTCGGTGTAGAAAAATACCCTGCTGAATTTCTTTAGAAAAACTTTCGTAATTATTACCTCTAATATGATCTGCAATAAAATTACCAATCATGATATTAGGGTTGTTTTTTGATAGGTATAAATGGGCTAAAAAATTCATTAGAGAATACTTTTAATTTTTTTAAAAATAAAATATTGTCAGTGCTTTGAACTTTCAAGTTTTCTTTAAAAAAGTAACTGAAAAGCCACAACGTTTTAGTTGTGGCTTTTCAGTTACTTTTGGAATGTGATCTAATAAAAAAGCACCGTACGTAAAATTAGCTATTTAACATTACAGGCATTACAAGCATTGTAACTTGCTCTCCTTCGTCAGTGCCATCTATAGGAGTTAAAATTCCTGCTCGGTTCGGTAAAGACATTTCAATTAAAACGTCTGTGGCGCTCAAATTACTTAACATTTCACTTAAAAAACGAGAATTAAAACCAATTTGCATGTCATCCCCTTGGTAATCACAACTCAAGCGTTCATCTGCTTTATTGGCGAAGTCTAAATCTTCTGCAGAAATATTTAATTCCGTTCCTGCCATTTTTAAACGTATTTGATGCGTTGTTTTACTCGAGAAAATAGAAACACGTTTTACAGAGTTTAAGAACGAAGCTCTGTCTACCGTTAATTTATTTGGATTCTCTTTCGGAATTACAGCTTCGTAATTAGGATATTTACCATCAATTAAACGACAAACTAAAACAATATTATCAAAAGTGAATTTTGCATTTGCATCGTTGTATTCAATAGTTACATCACTGTCAGAACTTCCTAAAATTCCTTTCAATAAATTTAAAGGTTTCTTAGGCATAATGAATTCTGCGGTTTGATCGGCAGTTACATCGGTTCTCGAGTATTTTACTAGTTTATGCGCATCTGTAGCTACAAAAGTTAAACTTTGCGTGCTAAATTGAAAGAAAACACCACTCATCACTGGGCGTAAGTCATCATTTCCAGCAGCAAAAATTGTTTTCGAAATGGCAGTTCCTAAAATATTTGCAGGGATTATTGTTTTACTTGGTGAGGGCAATGAAAGTGCTTTTGGAAATTCATCTCCACCAAAATAAGCCATGTCGTATTTTCCTTGATCAGAGCTAATCTCTATGGTATTATCACCTTCTGTTTTAAAAGTGAGCGGTTGGTCTGGAAATGTCTTCAAGGTATCTAACAATAGACGCGCGGAAACGGCAATAGATCCCGAACTGTCGCTTTCTACAGCGACCACAGAACTCATTGTAGTTTCTAAATCTGATGCAGATATTTTTAAATTATTTTCGGATAATTCAAACAGAAAATTGTCTAAAATTGGTAATGTGTTGTTGCT
>TARA_B110000090_G_scaffold14483_1_pt1 | contig 33388 bp, 36 predicted proteins | sample TARA_B110000090 | Tara Oceans TARA_B110000090 (sample SAMEA4397239) | marine metagenome | biome: Polar Biome; feature: [SRF] surface water layer (ENVO:00010504); material: water (ENVO:00002006), including particulate matter (ENVO:01000060) such as... | depth 5 m
TGGGTATTAATGATGGTGTTAACCCCAGCAATGGTAGCTAGTGATCTATTTGGTGTTGAACTAACTGAGACACTCAAAGAGCAAATGCAGTTTACGGCCATAGCTGCTGTTGGTGTAGGTAGTATGCAGTGGATGGTGACCTCATGGGCGCCAGAGTATATGGCTAAGTTTGGTCGCCTAACTGCTGCTTTTTGGGCTGCTTTTGCAATTCTGAATGTATCTCTAATATCCTCTGGCACTATAATAGCCAGTGGGCAAAACTATAGTACATCACTTATTATGGTGGCTTTAGCTGCGTTGTTATGGATAAAGTCTAAAGTCTAAGCGTATAAGTCAAAGTGGTTGGCTGGTGAGGCCTTCTACCTTGGGCAGTCACCACATGGGTTGTAAAAATATGAGGAATTGGTGGCCACAGATTTTAAAACTGTTAAGACGTTATGCCTTTAACTAGTCCAGCAACGTGACTAGTTATGTTGCACTTAGTCTGGTTAACTTAAGTCATCTGAAACTGCTCTGATTATCTGCGTGGCTGATAAAGGATAATACATATGAAATTTGAAGGTAATGCGAGTTTACTGCAGCAAAAAATGGCTGGCAGTAGTGCCGGCGTGGCGCGGCGTCTTGCCGTGATGAATGCCCTTAGCCTGCAAACTGGTGACACCGTGTTAGATGTTGGTTGTGGAGCTGGTCATTTAGTTGAGGATATTGGCCTTGCTGTGGGCTCTGGTGGAAAAGCCTTTGGACTTGATCCAAGCGAAACCCAGTTAGAGTCGGCAAGGGTCCGTTGTGATTTATTGAGCAATGCCACATTCTTATGTGGCATGGCCGATAAGGTTGATTTGCCCAGTGTGTCTTGTGATGCCATTGCCTCAATCCAGACCCTGGACTATATCGAAGATGTCGGTGCTACATTAGCCGAAGTGGCGCGACTATTAAAGCCTAAAGCTCATTTTGTTAATGTTTCTGTACTGTGGGATAACTTCAAATTTCATGGGGCTGATGAGAAGCTTAACGACTTAATCCATGAAACTTTTAAGGCGCATTGTTACCATCAAATGCTGCCAATGGAGCTGTCGGGCAGGATGGCTAAACATGGCATTGGCAACATCCGTACGGAATCATTGGCTTTTGTTATGACACAACGTCATGAAAATTCACCAGCAACCTACGCAGAAATGGTACTCGCTAATTTTGCTATTAGTCAGGGTGTAGAAGAGGAAAAGGTACAGCAATGGCGGTCTCAGTTAGAGCAAGCAGAAGCTGAAGGTAGGTTTGGCTTCACCAGCTTCCCTGTGCTTACTGTGGGTACTAAGCTCTAGAGCACTGGTTGGAATCCATTAAATTGACTTGTGCATGATTGATGCGACTGCTGCGATTGTAAAAATAAGTAAACCATTAGCGCTTTAAGTGTCATTACTATCACTTGAGCGTAGTGTTAAGTTACAGCAAATTTAACTCTTAAACATAATGAAGAAAATACTTTCTGCAGCGTTTCTCCTAGCATTTTTAACACAGGCTTATGCTCACAAGCCTGTGTTAAATGAAAGCTCAACATACCCTGCTGATGCACCGTACGAAATAGAAGAGCCAGAAATATCAAAAGCCATCTACTCAACCCTTACCGGTGATCCACACTACTATCGAATACAATCTGCAATAGACTTTGATTTTTATGCTGGCATTTTGGCTGCTAAGATTGGCGAATGTGCCCTTGAAAGTAAGTTTTCATTTGAAGTTCTAGATTCTGAATTTGATAAAATCCATCTTGCTGATGGTGAAAACTTTGACTGGGTACCTTGGTATGAAGAGTATGGTAAGCAGTGGTACTGGAATGGACCAGAAGTTGGTGAAAAATTTTTATCCAATGAGGTTTTTAAAGCAGGAACCTATTACATTAAAGTATTTAATAAAACAAATACTGGGCAATATGTTATTGCCGTCGGTGACATTGAACAATTCTCGTTTACTGATATTGTTGGTTTAATTTTCTCGATGGGCAAGATAGAGGATGAGTTTTGGGACCCTGATAAATGTAGTAATGGTTAGGCCTTTTTATTGGTCAAGATAACAAGTCAGTTTCAGGAGCAGTTGTTATGGTTAAATATTTTGTATACAGCCTAGCAGTAATTCTAATCTCAACATCAACAGTATTTGCCGCAGGACACTCAAGCGACTTAAAGTATTCGGTTGGTGAAAAAGATTTCAAAGGATATATTTCTAGGCCTGTAGGAAAGTCTTTGGGTAAAGTCTTTATTATTCATGATTGGAATGGGTTAAACGAATACGAGATCAAGCGAGCCGACATGCTGGCAGAATTGGGTTATGAAGCAGTAGCTCTTGATATGTTTGGCGTAGGTGCGAAGCTGGAGGGTTTCGAGGATTATATGCGAGAGAGTGGTGCTCTTTACAAGGACCGAAATGAATTTCAGTCAAGAATTTTAGAAGCGGTAAAAGCTGCGTCTACAAGTTCAGATACTGATGTAGCCGAGTTTCTTATAGGGTATTGTTTTGGTGGAGCCGCAGTTTTGGAAGGCGCCCGTTTGGGCTTAGATTTAGATGGATTTGTTAGCTTTCATGGCGGTTTAGATACACCAGAGGGTCAAGATTACAGTAAAACGACAGCACCCGTTTTGTTACTTCATGGTTCAGCCGACCCAGTTTCTGGAATGGATGCTTTAGCTTCAATTCTTGATCAAATGCAAAAGGCCGAAATATCACACTCCGCAGAGGTTTATGGTGGGGCGCGCCATTCATTCACTATAGAGGGATCAAGAGATTATAATGCGGATGCTGATGAAAAATCTTGGAAAGCTCTTTTAAGGTTTCTTGAAGGAAATTCTTAGAGTTTAGTAAATAAATCTTACGCAATGATTTGAAGTGATCCTATTTTTAGGACCGTTTTGCGGCTTTGCTAGGATGCATCTGGCCTCTATCCGCGCTGCTTCTAGTATAGTTAACTACTCTTATTCCATCTTCGAAGCACCTGTTTCCATACGCACAATTTTACCATTTTCAATCATTTGTACTATGATAATCGACTCACGGGTGCCGTCAGGAAATCGCATTATTGAATGCTCTACTAGAATATCGTCGTTTTCGTAGATACACCGATCCATCAAGCGATCAAATTTACCGCTTTCCATCATAGCTCTAAAATCGTGTTTAAAATCTGACCATAATATTGATGTGCCCGTTTGATGACGGACAAACACACAATCGTCATGAAAAAATTCAGACAATGTGTCAAAATTTCTTGTGTCTCGGGCTTTCTTCATTTCTCGATATATTTTCATGTTAACTCTCTCAATTATTAGGTCGATGACTTTGCTGCACAGCAATAGTTTATTAATTATGAGTTTTTATAGCTAGTACAAAATCAGGAGTGACTTAGTTGAAATAAATATGTTTAACTAGGATCGATACAAATTAGACTGATTAATTTTCATAGGAGCAATATCTTATGCACAAAGTAGCGATTGTCACTGGCGCGTCAAGGGGGTTAGGGCGAGGTATTGCCCTTACGTTGGCAAAAGAAGAAGGTTATATAGTTTACGCCACAGCGCGCAATAAAAAGGCGCTTGAAAGTTTAGCTGCAGAAGTGGCAGCTTCTAATTCTAGTGGTGGTGTTATTCATGCCTGTCCATTAGATCAAAAGGATGATTCTGCAGTGCAGGCCTTTGTTGCACGGGTGGCCGCTGAACAAAAGAGCATTAAGCTTTTAGTCAACAGTGCCTATAGTGGCTTAATCGCTATTGCCCCGCACTTTGGCAAATCGTTTTGGGAGCGCCCGTTGTCTGTCTATGATGAGGCCTTTGATGTTGGTGTGCGCAGCAGCTACGTAATGAGTAAATTTGTAGCCCCGCTCATGATTGAGCAACAACAGGGGCTGATCATTCAAACCTCCAGCACTGGTGCATTCCACTATGCTTTTGATGTTGCTTACGGTGCAGCCCACTCAGCGATGGACCGCCTAACTGCGGATATGGCTCTGGAATTGAAGGATCATAAGGTTAACGCAATCACCCTCCATCCAGTGGGTGGATGCCAGACAGAAGTCGTATCATTCCCGGGTGGAGAAAGTGCGGTTTATGTGGGTAGGGCGGTGGCCGCATTGGTAGAAAAAGCCACTGAAGCAGAGTTAAAGCAAATGAGTGGTCAAGTGGTTATTACTGGAGAATTATCTGAAAGATATAATTTTTCAGATGATAACGACCCTCAAGGAGAGGCTAAGAAAGCAAAAATTGAAGGGGCTAAGGGCCAGCGCTCAATGATGGAGCAGATCCAGTTCCAAAACCAACAGCAGCGAACTCTTGACGTCTATGACACTGATAATGGCTTACCATTTAAGTTCACTGACCTCAACAGTGCTATGTTTGGAGAAATGTTTTCTGGCGCTAAAGACTTCAGTTAGATGAGTTAGTAGGAGCTATGTGGGGGCTAATATAAGAAATTATATAGAGCCTGTGATATGCACTTGCTAAGATTAATGAAAATCCCGAGAGCTGACTTTTAGTTGTTCTAGTAAGTGACTGCAATCGATGAGTTTACCTGCAATTATGTGGGTTACTTGGCTGTCTGGATCGCGCTCTAAAATGCCTTTTACTTTCAATATTTTGGCATTCAAATAAGCCTGTCTTTGGGCGCGTGCGGTGCCTTGCCAGACCACTAGATTGGTATTGCCAGTTTCATCCTCTAGGGTAATAAAAGTCACACCAGAGGCTGTGCCGGGTCTTTGTCGGCCAGTAACTAATCCCGCTGCAGTGACGAGGCTTTGGTGAGGTTTATCGGTCATCTGGCTGGTGCTTAGGCAACCCTGTAGCAGACCTGCATGGCGTAATAAGGCAATGGGATGTTGTTCTAAACTTAGGTGTAGGCTGGCATAGTCTTCTGTTAATGCATCTAAGGCGGCAGGTCCAGGTAATTGATCTGGGTTGGTTTCTCGAACCTCCCGTAGTAATGGTAGATCTTGATGATTATCGAGCAATTGCCAGCGGGCTTGGTAACGGTGGCCACTAAAACAGGTGAGCGCATTAGCACTGGCGAGGGACTCCAGTTGGCCTTTAGCAAGGTGTAATGACTGCACTTGGGGAAGGTCTTTAAATCCTTGTTTGGGCCTGTGTTTTAATAACCGTTGTATATGATCTTGGCGCACCCCCTTCACTTGTCTTAAGCCTAAACGTAATGCTAATTCTGCAGTCTCAGTGGCTTCTAAGCTGTGGTCCCAAACACTGTGATTAATACACACGGGCAACACCTCTACACCGTGGCGGCGGGCGTCTTGCACTAACTGAGATGCACTATAAAAACCCATGGGCTGGCTGTTGAGAATGGCGCAATAAAAGGCTGCAGGATAGTGGTATTTAAGCCAAGCTGAGGCGTAAGTCAAAACGGCAAAACTGGCAGAATGTGATTCGGGGAAACCATATTCACCAAAACCTAATATTTGTCGGTACAAACGCTCTGCAAACTCTGCCTCATAACCCCTTGCCAACATACCGTCTACCAGCTTATGGTGAAATTTATCCATTTCGCCATGACGCTTCCAGTTGGCCATAGCGCGGCGCAAACTATCGGCTTCTCCACCACTAAAACCAGCTGCCACCATGGCCAGCTTAATGACTTGTTCTTGAAAAATAGGCACACCCAAGGTGCGTTCTAACACCTCTTGCACTTCCTTTGATGGATAATCCACGGTTTCTTTACCGGCTCGGCGGCGCAAAAATGGATGCACCATGTCCCCTTGAATCGGTCCTGGGCGAACAATGGCAATTTGAATTACAAGATCATAAAAACAAGCTGGTTGTAGGCGTGGCAACATGCTCATTTGGGCACGGGATTCTACTTGAAATACCCCTACACTATCGCCCTGTTGGAGCATGGCATACACCTTGGCATCATCATCCATGCGGGTGATATCGGCCAAGCTAAGTTTACGTCCGTGGTGGTGTTGCACCATGTGTAATGCACGCCGTATAGCGCTGAGCATGCCTAAGGCCAAAACGTCTACCTTGAGTAAAGCGAGGCTTTCTAAATCGTTCTTGTCCCACTGAATCACTGTGCGATCAACCATGGCAGCATTCTCTATAGGCACCAGTTCACTTAAGGGCCCTGCACTAATGATAAAACCCCCAACATGTTGTGATAGATGGCGGGGGAACCCTTGCAGGGTTTGCACCAGCTGTAAGAAGCATTGGCCCACATGGCTTTGGCTGTCTAAACCTAGGCTTTGTAATTGCTTATCCCACCCTGTGCTGCGATCTCGGTGGTCTACATTCTTGATAAACAGTTCAAGTTGGGGCAGGTTAATACCCAGGGCTTTGCCTACCTCACGTACAGCGCTTTTAAAACGATAGGTAATTACAGTGGCGGCTAAAGCTGCACGGTGGCGGCCATATTTTTGATAGATATACTGAATGATCTCTTCACGCCTTTGATGCTCAAAATCCACATCAATGTCTGGCGGCTCGGCCCGTTCTTTAGAAATAAAACGCTCGAATAGCACCTGTATTTGGCGAGGGTCTACAGCAGTGATTTCTAAGCAATAACACACTACAGAATTGGCGGAAGAGCCACGGCCTTGATATAAGATTTGCTGGCTTTTAGCGAATTGAACTAGGTCGTACACCGTTAAAAAGAAGTGTGCATAACCTTCTGAGGCAATAAGGCTAAGCTCTTTATCTATGATCAGGGCAATGTCATGGGGTACCCCAGCGGGAAAACGGATGCCTTTACCTTGCTCTACAAGATGGTGCAAATAGCTGTTGGCATCATAACCACTAGGTACCAGCTCGGCAGGGTATTCATAACTGAGTTCTGATAAACAAAAATTACATTGTTGGGCAATGGTTACACTGGCTTGTATCCATTGGAGCGGATACAGTTTGGTAATTTTATTTAACGGCCGCAGGCTATGTTCGCGGTTGGCTTGTAAGGCATAGCCACAGGCATGTACAGGCATACCAACACGAATGGCGGTGAGTGTGTCGTGTAACATTTGTCGATCGGGGCTGTGCATAACTACTTGACCAAGGGCGACTATGGGCAAATCGTAAGCCTTAGCTATGGTTTGACAATGGGCGTGTAGGCTCTGATCTAAGGCGCTTAAACGTCGGTGGCAGCCTATCCATAGGCGTTCTTTATGTTGGCTACTTAATTTTTCTCCTAACTCATTAGTACTGTTGAGGTGGGGGTTCCAGATAAGTAAGCACTCACTTAAGTTATTGAAGTCATCTCCATAAACTTGGTATTTACCTTTTTCACAACGCCGCCTTGCAAGGCTAATGAGCTGGCATAACTGAGCATACCCTTGGCGATTTTTTGCCAACACTACTAAGCTTTCTTGGGCCTCAGATTGATGGGGTTTAAGTAAAAACTCACTACCAATAATGAGTTTAATATTTAAATCATTATCCTTTTTATGCTGATAAGCTCGCACTACTCCTGCTACTGAACATTCGTCCGTGAGGGCAAGGGCTTTATAGCCTAAAGCATCTGCTTGTTGGAGTAATTCTTGTGGGTGGGAAGCAGCCCGTAAAAAGCTAAAATTACTTAAACAATGTAGCTCAGCATAATCGATGACAGGCTCGGTACTCATGAGAAATACCCATGTAAAAACCACTCTTCCCTAGGCGTGCGAAATAACCAGCACACCTGTCCTATGGGGTTGCGAGCAATAAAGTAGTCACGGCAAATACTCACGTTATCCCACCAACCACTTTGAATGCGTTCAGGGCCAGACAAGATACACCAACGGTGATCAGGCTTATGGTTTAAGGCTTGGGGTAGGGTGAATAATAAACTTGGGCGTAGGGCTCTTGTGGCTTGCTGTGATTGGTAATGACTTTGGGGCAGCCCTTGGTAGAAACTTCGTTCGGGGCGATGATCATCCTGCAAATACACTTGTTGTACGGCATGGTCTCCAAGCTTACTTTGTAAGCGACTAATGAGTTGTCCTGCAGTGAGTTTTCCTCCTGGGGGCTCAAATAACTGTGCTGACAAGGGTGCCCATGGCATTTGCCCTTTGGTTTTAAGGCTAACGGCAATAATGGGTGCCTGTAGTTTTAACTGCTCCAGCCTCAGCATGGATAAAGCTAACCAAGATTCTGCACGGTACTCGCCATCGCTACAGCCTATGTGTAATCGTTCAGAGGCATGTTCTTGGTACTCTAGGCCCAAACTAAGTCCTGCAGCCCGTAGTTGTCGGGGAGCCAAAAATGCCTCTAGGTCACTTAACAAACGTTTTAATGGAAAACGTAACGCTGTACTGTGTTCAATTTCATAAAGTAATTCTAAACGTTGACGAAAGCGTTCAGGGGGCTGGTATGCAGGCCAGCTAGGTGCGCTGCTGGTCTCTAGTTGTTGTAAAAAAGTGACTAGGGTTTGGCCTAACCGTTGGCCTAGTGCTGATCGAGGTAATGCTTGAGCTTGACCCAGGGTATTAAGACCAAGACGCTCTAATTGTAGGGATAGTTTATGGTCTAGACCTGCGCGATGGATGGGTAATTGGCTGAGCAATCTTGTGGCTTCGTCTTGGTTTGTTAATAAACGATCGTTGCCTGCGCGGGCCAGCACCTGCGCAGCTAAGGGGCTGTGAGCGCTGGCGTAATGATAATGTAAGCCGCGCTCCATAAGAGGTTGCTGCAGCTGTTGCCAGTAAGGGGCAAGGCCCTTATATAACCTTAGCATATCGCTGGTTTGTAACAACAAACCTTGGGGTGGATCAAGGTATAAGGTGGCGCTGGTTTGATACAAGCGCTGGGCAAGTTGAGCTAGAAGTCGCTGCTCTTGTTTGGGTTCGTAGGCAATGACTTTAAGTTGAGCGCATAAAAGTGCAGCTTGGGCTAACCCTGTGCCTATTTTTATGCCTAGTTGGCGTGCTTCTGGGTTGGTTTGCACTACCTCGTTTTTATGAACTAAAACGCAGGCTTGGTTATAAGCTTGTTGATGTAAAAGGCTATCTAGTTGAAGGCTAGGAAAGTATAAGTAAAGCCACTGCATACATCACCGCAGTTTAGATGGCAGTGCCACAATGTTGTTCATCAGTACAGGGACATGATGAGGGGATGAATGGCCAGGTGTTGCTAAAGATGGCCAAAGCTCATGCATATCTACTTGGCATGGGTGTTGTGGCCACAGGCCTTGGTATTTATAGATTTGTAGGCGCAACCCTGTGGCTACAGGGGCGAGTGATAAACGTGCACTAACCGGTAAAGCGCTGGTGCTAGGTTCGGCCTGAGAGTGTAACCAAAACATGAGGGCTTGGTTGTCTTTGGCAGACACTTGTAAACGTTTAGCTTGGGGAGCCGTTAACCTAAGTGCCCACAAAATAAGGTGGCTACAACAACCACTATTAAGGCTCTGTTCGGCACTCCAAAGGGCTTGTTGGGGATTTTGGCAGCGTATTAATAAAGTTTGGCTTAGATCAATACCATGTTGTGCTAAAGCTTGGCCATTTAACTCTGCCGGTGGATTGATCCACACTTGTAAGCGTGATTGAGCTTGGGCCAATAAAGGTAACAGCAAACGTAATTCACCAATACCTGCAGGGCCACAGGCTAATTCCACTAACCCACTGTGGGGCCAGCCTCCTTGTAGATGTGCATCTAAGGTAGGGTAAAAGCTGCTTTGACGGCGATGATCTGGCCCTGCCACTTGCCGAGCTCGCCAGACCAAGCGCTCTTTTTCGAGTTGTAAGAGAACCATGGTAAAATCACAAATACTGTATATATATACAGTATTCTGACATGTTTTTGGCTCAGGTCAAGGGAAAAGCTGCTTTAGTCTCCTCAAAACATTAGCTCGAACTCTCGTGCAGCTCAAATAGGGACTTCAAAATCTTAAAGGCCTTGGTGGAGCCATTAACGAAGGTCAGATTGATTTTTTTACACCCATAAGTAAGCCCGCCCTAGCCCAAAATCTGTACTAGCAAAAAACAACAAGACAATAGATTGTTCGGTATTAAATAATAATTGCTCCTAAAATATCAATTAAATCTGTATGGGCAATGCCATCATTGCGCCATGCAATTGATGTTAATTAATAGAGGAGCTTAACCGTGCCATTACAAGCTAGTCAAAATGTTTTTATTACCTGTGCAGTAACAGGGAGTGGCGGTTCCCAAGACCGCTCTCACCATGTGCCCCGCAGCCCAGAGCAAATCGCCAATAGTGCCATTGATGCAGCTAAGGCCGGTGCTGCAGTGGTACATTGCCATGTACGTGATCCCGAAACAGGTGCGCCAAGCCGCCGCTTGGATTTGTACAAAGAGCTGACTGAACGCATTCGCGCCTCTGAAGTGGACGTAGTGCTTAACCTCACCGCGGGTATGGGCGGGGACATGGTGTTTGGTGATGCTGAGAACCCATTGCCTTTGCAAGAAGCCAGTACAGATATGGCAGGGGCCAGTGAGCGTGTAGAACATGTACGCCAGTGTCAACCAGAAATATGCACCTTAGACTGCGGCACCATGAACTTTGCTGAAGCCGATTACGTCATGACTAACACCCCTGGCATGTTGCGGGCTATGGCAGAAAAGATGACAGCGATGGGTGCACGTATTGAAATTGAAGCTTTTGATACGGGCCACTTATGGTTGGCTAAAAAACTGGTTGAGGAAGGTTTAATGGCTGAGCCAGTCATGGTGCAACTGTGCATGGGTGTTCCTTGGGGTGCGCCAGACGATCTCAATACCTTCATGGCCATGGTTAATAACGTCCCTAAAGAATGGATTATGTCGGCCTTTTCTATTGGTCGTAATCAGATGAATTACGTGGCAGCTGCGGTGTTGGCTGGGGGTAATATTCGTGTTGGTTTAGAAGATAATATTTGGTTAGAAAAAGGTGTGTTGGCGACTAACGCGCAGTTAGTTGAACGGGCAGTAACCATTGCCACTAATATGGGTTCTAAATTGATGACTCCAGCCCAGGTGCGTGAGTTGATCAAAGTAGAAAAACGGGCTCCTTTAGCATGATCGATATGGTACATAAGGACTATAAAACAGCTGCTTGTATAGGTGGTGGTGTCATAGGTGGTGGCTGGGTAGCAAGGTTTTTGTTACACGGTTGGGACGTCAATGTTTATGATCCTGCAGCCGATGCCCAACGTAAATTGGATGCCGTGCTAGACAATGCCCGTGCTGCTTTGCCTCAGTTAGCCGACGTAGCGATGCCCCGGGAAGGTAAACTTACCTTTTGTGGCAGTTTGGAAGAAGCTGTGGCTAATGCCGATTGGATTCAAGAGAGCGTGCCAGAACGTTTAGAGATCAAACATGCGGTGTTTGCTCAAGTGCAGGCTATCTGCACTGAATCGGCTATTATCGGCTCATCTACTTCAGGCTTTAAGCCTTCGCAATTACAAGAGAATGCCCTAAGGCCACAACAAATCATGGTGGCCCACCCGTTTAATCCGGTGTACTTGTTACCTTTAGTAGAACTGGTGCCTAGCCCAGCTAATGGTGCAGACATTATTGAGCAGGCTAAAGCGCTGTTAACCAGCGTAGGCATGAAGCCGTTGCATGTACGTAAAGAAATTGACGCCCATATTGCCGATCGCTTTTTAGAGGCTGTATGGCGCGAAGGGTTGTGGATGATCAAAGATGGCATTGCCACTACCACAGAAATAGACGATGCCATCCGTTATGGCTTTGGGTTGCGTTGGGCGCAAATGGGTTTGTTTGAAACTTATCGTATTGCTGGTGGTGAAGCAGGCATGGCGCATTTTATTGCTCAATTTGGACCTTGTTTAGAGTGGCCGTGGACTAAACTTATGGATGTGCCGGAGCTTACAGACGAACTCATTGCTACCATTGCAGAGCAGTCAGATGCGCAATCTGGGCATCATTCTATTCGCGAGCTAGAGCGTATTCGTGATAAAAATCTCATTGGTATTATGCGTGTGCAAAAAGACAATAACTGGGGAGTAGGTGAGTTATTGAACCAACATGATGAACGTCTAAAACAGTTAGGTTAATCAATTTTGTTTAACCATGTCGAGTGTAGATATTGGTAACTACTTAGGTTTAGTTGTAAAAACTGTAAGCTGTACCTTAATGCGGCAAAAACTGTTAGTTAGTCATGTGCTTGCTGGTATGATGGGGTTATACACTCGCTGTACTGGCTTATTTAATGAACACGATTCTTCCTATTATCAGTTCCATTCTGCTGGTGATGTTATTAGGCTATGGCCTCTCTAAAAAGCTCCTTACAGAAGCCAGTTTTTGGCAAGGTATTTCAAAGCTATCTTACTGGGTGTTATTCCCAGTATTGATTGTACACACCTTAGCTAACGCCACTATTGATGCAGCATTGCTCTTGCCCTTGTGCACCATATTTATTGGGGCGCTCATATTAATTTTGATTTATTGTGTGGTGGTGGCTCGATTGCTCGGTCAAGATGGGCCATCCACCTCATCTATTGTTCAAGGTGGTGTGCGTCACAATGGGTTTATTGGTCTTGCAGTGTTGTTTGATATGTTTGGCCTGCCTGGTCAAGAGTTGGGCGCCTTAATGATTGCGGTGCTGGTGCCTCCCACTAATGTTTTGTCGGTACTTTCTGTCAGTTTGTTAGTGAGTAAAAAACAACACCAATCGTTGACTGCTTTAATTCTCAAAGAGCTGTTGCGTAATCCAATGCTCATTTCAGTTGCTATTGGTCTTTTACTTAATATTTTAGCCATTTCTATACCTGCTATATTAGATCAGTCCATGGCCCTTATGAGCCGTGCCGCCCTACCATTGTTGCTGCTTAGTATTGGTGCTAGTCTAAAGATTCGTGCCTTAAAGGGTAATTGGCTGCCTTTGATTGCTTCCCTTAGCACGAAACTCTTGGTGTTTCCGGCGCTCTTATTAGGTGGTGCATTGTGGTTTAATCTCGCCCCTTTAGTGACCGTAGGCCTGGTGATTTTTGGTGCTTTGCCAACGGCAGTGTCGGCTTACCCCTTTATCCAGCAGATGGGCGGCAACGCAAAACTCATGGCAGACATTATTACCTTGCAAACCTTAGCTAGCTTGGTAGGGTTAACCTTTTGGACCAGCTTGGCGATACACATCACAGGTTTAACACTATGACTTTTTCTGTGTCTTATGACTTTATTAAAGGAGACTCTCCATTATTGGTTAGCATGCCCCACTCTGGATTGCTGCTCACGTCTGAAGTGGCCGACACCTTAATGCCAGAAGCCTTGGCCTTACCCGATACCGATTGGCACATTCCACAACTGTATGATTTTTTAGAGGCCATGGGGGTGAGTGTGGTTAAGGCCAATTATTCTCGTTATGTCATTGACCTCAATCGACCAGAAGATAATAAACCACTCTATGCGGGCAAAACGACTGGCTTATTCCCTCACATTTTGTTCAACGAAAAGTCTATGTTCAAACCAGGAACAGTGGCAGATAAAACGCATCAACAAGCCTGTATAGAACACATCTGGAGGCCGTATCATCAACAGCTGGCTGCAGAATTAGTGCGGATTAAACAAAAGTTTGGTTACGCCATTCTATTCGATGCGCATTCAATTCCAGCACAAGTGCCTATGTTTTTTGAAGGCACCTTACCGGATTTTAATATGGGCACCAATGGCGGTGCAGCGTGTTCTCCAAAGCTATTACAAGCGGCGGAGCAATCTATGTCTGAAACCTCCTACACCCAGGTGAGTAATGGACGTTTTAAGGGTGGTTATATCACCCGCCGCCATGGTCAGCCCAGTGATCATGTACATGCCTTTCAGTTGGAATTGTCACAAGCTACTTATATGCAAGATACCGTTGGTTATGAAGTAGATAACAACAAATGTAAGCAACTTCAACCCCAACTCAAGGCGTTAATTGAAGCTCTTGTAAGCTGCGATCTAACTAACTAATAAGAGATTTTTTAATGTATTTGAGTGAATCACAAATCAACGATTACGAGCGTAACGGCGCTATTGTTATTAAAGGTGTGTTTAAGGATTGGATTGATTGCCTAAGAACAGGTTTTGATAAAGTGTTGGCTGAACCAAGTGAGCACGGGCGCGAAAATGTTGCTAAGGGCGATGCAGGGCGTTTTTTTGAAGATTACTGTAATTGGCAGCGTATTGAAGAGTTTAAGCGTTGGATTGTTGACTCCCCCGCAGCAGAAATAGCGGCTGAAGCCACCCGATCAAAGCGGATTCAAGTGTTCCATGAGCATATTTTAATCAAGGAGCCTGGCACCGCAAAAGCCACACCTTGGCATCAAGACATGCCGTATTATTGTGTTTCGGGTGAACAAACGGCTAGTTACTGGGTTCCTCTTGATCCGGTGACTAAAACCAACACACTGCAGGTGGTATTGGGCTCTCACCTTTGGCCAAAACTAGTGCGTCCTACGCGTTGGTCTACCAATGAGCCTTGGTACAACAGCGATGTGGATTACATGGATATGCCAGTGATTGATGCAAGACAAAATATTATGGTACCAGAGTTAGAGTTAGGAGATTGTGTGTTGTTTAACTTTAAAACGGTACACGGGGCACCGGGCAACTCATTAACTAGTCGCCGGCGTGCTTTTTCCACCCGCTTTATGGGTGATGATGTGCGTTACATAAATCGAGGTGGCCCAACTTCGCCACCGTTCGACGGACTAGTACAAAGTGACGGTGACAAAATGCCGCTAAATTGGTTTCCAGAGGTGTATAACAATGATAAATAATTCCACAGGAAGCTGCCCATGTGGCGCAGTTAAATATCAAGTACTGGGCCCCTTACGCCCCGTGGTAGCTTGCCACTGTGGACAATGCCGAAAGTCTAGTGGTCACCATGTGGCGGCAACATCTGCTAAGCGCGAAGACTTTGCATTGCTAGAAGAACACGGGCTCAAGTGGTTTTCTTCGTCGGCTGGAATTCGACGTGGATTCTGCCAGGAATGTGGCGGCAATCTATTTTGGGACAAGGCTGAATTACCTAGCATTTCGATCTTTGCCGGTACCTTGGATCAACCGAGTGGATTGCAATTGGTGGAACATATTTATGTCGATGCAAAGGCTGATTATTATGAAATAACTGATGGTTTGCCGCAACGGCAAGGCTTTAGTATTACTGCGAGGGCAGATAATGGCCAATAAATGCCCACATTGTGATTTTAAAATCACTTCACGTAATCAGCTGTGTGAGGATTATAAGGACCCTGAGAGAGCTTATGGTTGCCCTGCTTGTGGCACTTTTTATATTTTGCCAAGAAGTGCTGCACCCACATGGAAACAGTGGATATTGTATTTAACTTTAGGTTTTTCTGGGGGCTTAATCTCTAGCTTAGTGCAGCTGAATGGACACAGTCGGTGGTGGTTTTGGAGCTATGTATTGTTTGTTGGAATAGGTCTTGGCCTACACTACATCAGGTCAAAAGCGGTCACCTTAGAAGCTTCTGGGCATAGAGTCACACCCAATAATGACTGATTTCATTGTGCCCTTTTGTGAACAAAAGGTCACTATCCTTTATGCAGACGACGATATTGTAGTGGCTGATAAACCCAGCGGCCTATTGTCTGTACCGGGTAAAAATCCACTTAATAAAGACTGCTTAATTACTCGGATGCAGCAACAATACCCCGATGTACGTATCGTTCATCGATTAGATATGGATACCTCTGGGGTGATGGTGTTGGCCCGTGGTAAGGCGAACCTATCGGCCTTAAGTCGCCAGTTTCAGGAACGGCAAACCCAAAAAGAGTATCTGGCATGGGTGTATGGTGTGTTACAAGATGATGAAGGCGAAATTAATTTGCCTTTACGCTGTGACTGGCCTAACCGGCCTAAACAAATAGTAGACCATGACTTAGGTAAACCTTCGGTAACACATTTTGAGGTGCTTAAGAGGAAGCCTGCAACATTACAAACTAAGGTGTTGTTGAAACCCGTAACGGGACGCTCTCACCAACTGCGCGTACATATGGCGGAACTAGGGCATCCTATAAGTGGCTGTGAGTTTTATGCCCACTCTGAAGCCCTAGAACAAGCAGGACGCTTGCAGTTACATGCCTGGAAGTTAAGTTTTATTCATCCATCAACTGGAGCTTTGCTGACGCAAATAGCCCCCACTGTATTCTAGCTTAAACGTAGGTGTTGATGACTGCCCACAATTCATCTTCAGAAAATGGCTTGTGCACATAATCTGTGATGCCAGCGGCTTGCCAGTGGGCTAATTCGGTAATGGGGTCCCTTGCGGTGGCAGCAATAATTGGCACATCTGCGCTATTGTTCACGCCTAAAGCACGAATGGCTCGAGAGGCGGAAAGTCCATCTAATTTAGGCATCATTAAATCCATAATAATAATGTCATATTGATTATTTTCCACACAACTGATGGCTTCCAAACCATCAGCAGCAAGGTCAATATTCACTTCGCCAAAGGTGAGAAATTCATAGATGATTTCGCGGTTGATGGCGTCATCTTCGACTACCAGCATTCTAATAGAGGACATGGAGGATTCTCAGTTTAGGTCACAAAGTTAAATACATCACCAAATTGTAACCCGAAATAGTGCTGTTGAAAAATAGTTAATTGGCTAGCATCAGGCCCCGGCGAGACGTACCGCACTATTCCACACCTCTGTATCCAACTCTACAGCATTAGGCAGTACTTTTTTGGACCCAGGAAGCCGTGCACCAGGTTGACTGGTTACGGCTTCTGAGATGGTGCTAAGTTTGTCCCAAAATAGGTCGCCAGCGACGTTAGTGGGATCAATAATGATATAGCACTGCCCTAAGTCGTGAGGTTTACCTTCAGTAGCCTTGAGTGGGTCTAGCTGAGTGCTGGTGCTGCCACCAGTAAAGGCTGCAGCAAGGATTTCTGCCATAAGGCCAAACCCATACCCTTTATAACCGCCTGCAGACACAAGTGACCCCCCATGCAGTACAGCATTAGGGTCCTGTGTGGCTTGGCCTTCGCTATCTACCCCCCAGCCAAATGGGATTTGTTCGCCAGCAGTTGCAGCCATGTTGATTTTGCCAAGAGCAATAGCGCTGGTGGATTGATCGAACTGCATGGCTAGGCCACCTTTGCCGTCTGGAACGGACATGGCGATCGGGTTAGTGCCCAGTACGGCCTTAGTTCCGCCTGGAGGGGATACACAGGATTTCGCATTGGTCATGCCAATAGCAATGTAACCTGCACGAGCAATCTGTTCTGTGAAGTAACCCATGGAGGTGCAGGTGTGGGAGTGACAAATCGCCAACGTGGCCACACCATTAGTTTTGGCTGCTAAAAGCGCAGTGCCTAGGCCGCGGGAAAAAGCCGCCTGAGCAAAACCTAACTTTGCATCTACCACAACGCTGGCAGGCTTAGGTTGATGCACTTCTGGCTCAACGTCACCTTTAACTCGGCCTACCTCTAGTTGATTGCAATAGCTCTGTAGGTAAAAGAGCCCACAAATCTTGTTATCATAAGCCTCAGCTACACGCACGGCATGTGCCACAGAATTGGCGACCCATGGTTTTGCACCGTGAGCCTCTAGCGCTTTTGCTGTGGTGGTTTGAATGGTGTCTAAATCAACACGAATAGTGGCCATAAGCGTTTCAACTAAAATAATTATTTGGAGGATGATTTTATGTTGCTTTGCCCATTTGGGTAAAGTAAAAATAACACTTACTATTCTTTAAAATAATGCGATACGACTCATGAAGCAAATTCCTAAGCTTACCATAAGGCCATTTGTAGCAGCAGATAGTGCGCAGGTACAAACCTTGGTGAGTGATGCCAGGGTAGCAAAAATGGCGGGCAACATTCCTTATCCATACCCTCAAGGTTGCGCCCAAGATTGGATAGCATCCCATGCAGCACAACATCGATCTGGTACTGCAATTATTAGAGCTATAGTTTGTTCGGACACAATGCAATGTGTCGGAGCCATAAGCATTGACCAGATGTCTAGGGGTCTAAATAGTAGTGGAAATTTAGGTTATTGGGTAGGTGTGCCCTATTGGAATAGGGGTTTCTGTGAGTCAGCAGGCCGAGTAATACTCGAATTAGCTGAAAAGGAATACGCTATGAAGCGTTTGGTAGCGGCGCACCATATCGATAATCCTGCATCTTCAAGGGTATTAGAGAAGCTAGGATTCAAGGAGCTAGAACCGCAAAGAATGAGCAACCTAGCCGGCCAGTATTTATTTCGTTGCTATGAAAAACTACTGTAAAAAATAAAAAGATGTTTTGATTTGCTTACTCTTTTATATGTGTGCTAAAATAAATGTTATGTTATAACATATCTTAAAGAGTACTTATGAAATCATTCAAATCAATACCTGTAACAGTTGCCAGCCTAATGCTCACATTACCATTTTACCATGCTATAGCTAGCGAACTAGACGCACATGAACACGGTAGTGCTAGTCTCGACATTGCAATAGACACCAACACTATTGAGATGAGATTTGAATCACCAGCAGTGAATATTGTTGGCTTTGAATATGCCACTGATGATGATCAGCAGCTGTTATTAATTCAATTGGCCAAAAATAATCTGTCCAATTTTGATGCTGTTTTTCAATTAGTAGGAGACGCATCCTGCCAAACAGTTGAATCATCCGCGAACTGGGTGACCAAGCATGAAGAAGAAGGTCATGAAGAAGGTCATGAAGAAGGTCATGAAGAAGCTCCTGCAAGTGAACATGCAGAATTCATTGCTGAGTATCAATTAACATGTAAACATGTTGATTATTTAACCGCTATCGATGTTAATTTGTTTGAGTTTTTCCCAGACATTAGTGACCTTGATGTTCAGGTTATTTATTCTGGTGGACAAATCAAACAAGAGTTAGACGCCAGTAATACTCTCATTCGATTAGCCAAATAATGATAGAGGCTGTCTCTAAGTCAACCATAATAGGGCTAAAAGAAGTGGATTTTGCTTGGCATGCCAAAGCAAATCTGACTATTAAGTCTGGCAACCTCTGCGTAGAAGAACACGAGCATGTTTTTATTCGGGGGGCTTCTGGCTCTGGAAAGTCCACACTTCTTAATATTATCGGTGGTATTGTCACACCCCAGCGAGGGCAGGTTGAAATTGTAGGGCAGGATTTTTGCCAGCTTAAAGAATTACAGCGCGACAGGCTTAGAGCAGACCACATTGGGTTTATCTTCCAGCAATTTAATTTGATTCCTTATTTATCAATACTCGAAAATGTCACTTTACCGTGCCGTTTCTCAAAACTAAGACGTGCCAATGCGATTGAGCGCTCGGGCAGTGTTGTAGAAGAGGCTGTCTACTTGTTGAGCCGTTTGTATTCTAAGGGTCGTTGTAGCTTCCACCTTACTACCAGTGAACTCAGTGTGGGGCAACAACAGCGTGTGGCAGCTGCTCGGGCGTTGATTGGCCAACCTCAATTAATTATAGCAGACGAGCCTACTTCATCTCTTGACTATGACGCGCGTGAAGCATTTATGGATCTTCTATTTGATGAAATAAAGCTCAGTGGCTCAACCCTACTCTATGTTAGCCACGATCCCACACATCAACATCTATTTAATCGAGTCGTAGACATATCAGCCATCAATCCGCAACAAGAGACAGATCTATGAACCTCAGATCATTAGCCAGCAAGAGTCTGAAAAATCGGCGCTCCACTGCCATTTTGACGATTGTTTCGATCGCAGTGAGTGTTGTTCTTTTGCTAGGTGTTGAGAAGGTTCGGGTCAACGCAAAAAGTAGCTTTGCAAACACAATTTCGGGTACAGATTTAATTGTTGGAGCTCGTAGTGGGTCTATTCAGCTATTACTCTACTCTGTGTTCCGGATTGGTAGCGCCACCAATAACATCACCTGGGAAAGTTATCAGGACATAGCGCAACAAAAAGGTGTCAAATGGACCATCCCCATATCCCTAGGTGATTCACATCGAGGCTTTCGTGTGATGGGCACCAGCAGGGATTATTTTTCAGTCTACCAATATGGTGAAAAGAGAAGGCTTAAGTTTTCTTCTGGCACTCAGTTCGAGGCGGTATTTGATGCGGTCATCGGATCTGAAGTGGCCAATGCACTGAACTATGCTATCGGTGACCAGGTGATTATTTCTCACGGTACTGGCAGCACAAGTTTTGCGCAGCATAAGGATAAGCCATTTGTCATTAGTGGTGTTTTGGAGCATACGGGAACTCCTGTCGATAGAACTATTCATGTAAGCTTGGCTGGTATAGAAGCGATGCATGTTAACTGGCAAGGAGCTGTGAAAAAGCGCAAGGCGAGCAAAGCCCTAACAGAAGCCAATCTGCAACCCGAATCGATTACCGCTTTTCTTGTCGGTTTGGACAGTAAAGTCGTCTCATTTAAAATGCAGCGTTATATTAACGAATATTCATCTGAGCCATTACTCGCTATTTTCCCTGGAATTGCACTGCATGAGCTCTGGAGTTTAATGTCAGTAGCAGAAAAAGCGTTACTGATTATCTCGTTATTTGTGGTGCTGGCTTCACTTACGGGCATGCTTGCTGTCTCGCTAGCAGGGCTTAATGAGCGTAGGCGCGAAGTGGCTATTCTACGATCGGTAGGAGCTAGTCACTGGCATATTATGGGCCTACTCATAACAGAAACAGTATTATTGACTATTTCTGGTATTTTATTAGGGCTGATATTGCTATATTCAGGCATCTGGTTAGCCCAACCCATTATAGAAAAAAACTACGGTTTGTTTATTCCCATCACTGCACCTAATATTAGAGAACTTGGTATGGTTTGCATGTTACTTGCAGCCAGTTTTATCGTTGGCCTAGTGCCTGCTTATCGTGCTTATAGAAACTCATTAGCAGACGGCATGTCCATCCGCTCATAACACAGAAAAAGAAGATGAAAAGTATCAATGTTGCCTATAAACCCTTGCTGCTCGTCATACTGCTTTCATGTTTTAGCTGGAGTGGTGCCTTTGCCGCTGATGCCAATGAAATTGATTGGGAAAGTTTGATTCCTCAAGATTGGAACCCCAATCAAGTTTTCGAAGATATGACCGATGAACAATACTACGCTCTCTCAGACAGTGAGTTAATGATCCTTGAGCAAACGGTACAAGCCATGTTCGATGCAGCTCCTGTGGTCGATGCTTTTGATGGTCAGCAGGTCAAAATACCTGGTTTTGTGTTACCGCTTGAGTTTAATAGCACACTACTTAAGGAATTCCTCCTAGTACCCTATTTCGGTGCATGTACTCATACGCCACCGCCACCAGCTAATCAGATCATTTATGGCAAACTAGAAACAGGGTCTAAGCTAGAGAGCATATACTTACCTGTCTGGATTACCGGTACACTTAATGTAAGTCGTGTACAAAGTGAGCTCAATGAATCGGGCATTGCCAATGGTGTGGAGGTGCAATCGGCTTACTCAATGGATGTTGAGTTGATTGAACCATACTTAGACCAATGATGATCCAGTCCCAAACACTGTTAATCTACTGATTTTAAATAATAACAGATGAACTTACTGAAAGACTTACTAGATCTGAGGATAACCAACTATTTTAAGGATAGAAGTTTGGCTGCCCTCTCAACCGCCAATAACAATATCCAGGGTTGGGAAGGGTGTGAGAGAAGTTAGGCTTTAACGAACTAGAACCACAAAAAATGACAAATTTATCAGGCCAGTATTTATTTTGTTGCTATGAAAAACTACTGTAAGCAATAATAAAGGGCGCCTCTTCGATGCGCCCTTTATGTTAGCTAGGCAATTTTATGAACGGCGTGCTGGGCGGCGGTTTGGGCCATTTTCGCTGCGGGGATCTCTGCGCTGGTTTGGGCGATCGTTGCTGCGCTTAGGCCGAGGCGTCTTGGCGCCAGGGGTGAAATCGTCAGCAGCACCTTGTGATTGAATATTTAAAGGCTGGCTACGTACACGCACTTTCTTAAGTAGCTGTAGCATTTCTGCAGGCATTCCTGCAGGAAGGTCTACTGTAGAGTGGTCATCAAACAAACTGATACGCCCAATGTAGGCGCTGCTTAGATCTGCTTCGTTAGCGATAGCGCCAACAATATCACCTGGTTTAACTTGATGATTGTGGCCTACCTCTAGGCGGAAGCGTTCCATGGCAATAGATTCGCCACTAAATTCTTCTTGCTTGCGCTCTTTGCGACGTGGGCGCTCTTCATCATTAAAGCCAGGTGTCGTATCACGTGAATCACGACGTTCAGTTTTGTTATTTTCTGGCATTGTTAGAGGACGGTCTTGCTGGGCCATAAAGGCTAGGGCAGCAGCGACTTGTTCTGGTGCAACTTCACGCTCTTTAACAAAGGCCTCTACTAGGTCGCTGTAGATGCTCAAATCAGGCTGTTCAAGCGCTTTGTCGATGCTGGCCTTAAACTGGTCTATGCGACGCTCTTTGACTTGCTCACGGCTAGGCAAGTCCATTGGAGTGATAGCTTGGCGTGTGGCTTTTTCGATAGAGCGCAACATGTTGCGTTCACGAGGTGCTACGAACAAGATTGCGTTGCCAGCTCGGCCAGCACGGCCGGTGCGGCCAATACGGTGCACGTAGGCTTCGGTGTCGTACGGGATGTCGTAGTTAATTACGTGGCTAACGCGCGACACGTCAATGCCACGGGCGGCAACATCAGTAGCGACAACGATGTCAATTTTGCTGCTCTTTAGATGCTCAATAGTTCGCTCTCGCAGCTGTTGGGACATATCACCGTTGATGGGAGAGGCGCGATGGCCGCGTGCTTCTAGTTTCTCAGCGAGTTCCACGGTTAGAGTTTTAGTGCGTACAAAAACGATCACGCCATCAAAGTCTTCCGCTTCTAAGATACGCGTCATTGCATCTAGCTTACTGGTACCAACGGCTTTCCAATAACGCTGAGTAACGCTATCTACAGTAGCAGTCTTGGCTTCAATCTTAATTTCTTCTGGATTGTTAAGGTAGGTATTGGCAACCTTACGAATAACAGCAGGCATTGTGGCAGAGAATAGCGCCACTTGGCGTTCTTTAGGGGTATGATCCAAAATCCAAGTTACATCGTCGATAAAGCCCATGCGAAGCATTTCGTCGGCTTCGTCTAAAACAACGGTCTTTAGTTTGTCTAGCTTTAAGGTGCCGCGACGCAGGTGGTCCATAACTCGGCCAGGCGTACCAACAACTACGTGTACGCCACGTTGCAGTTGGCGCAATTGACCGCTCATGCTACTGCCTCCGTAGATAGGCAGTACATGGAATCCGCGCATATCGCTGGCGTAGTTTTGAAAAGCTTCAGCAACCTGAATGGCAAGCTCACGGGTTGGTGCAAGAACTAGGACCTGCGGTGCTTCAAGTTTTAAGTCAATGTTAGATAGTGCAGGTAGCGCAAAAGCAGCAGTTTTGCCTGTGCCTGTTTGTGCGGTACCTAAAATGTCCCTGCCTTCCAAAAGGTGTGGAATAGCAGCGGCTTGAATGGGAGATGGTTGTTCGTAGCCAATGCGGGTAATCGCATTAAGCACTGGCGTAGAAAGTGCCAAGTCTGCAAAAGTGGTCATCGTGTTATCCTAAAATAAGTGATCTGATGGCTCGATGGATACAAATATCCACAAAGTCCGCTCGTAAACAAAGTCACTCTCCTAGGTGTAACAAAAAAGCCGAGATAAAATAGGAGTGACTAGCGAGGCCTTTGTATGGGGCAGCAGCAAAGCCAAAATGAGATTAAACCTTCCTTGTTAAGGAAAAAATGCATGCAATAGCAAGCTATTGCCAAGTTTTTCAACGACAAGTGGAGAGGTTTAGCCATTTTATTTTGATGTTGGCTCGTACAAGGGCCTCGTGCCCTTTGTTCGGTATACATCGGACTCAACTTAATCTTAATTAAGGTACGCCAATGCCCGGCACCTGCTGGTGCCTTACCGTGCCACTTTATTTTGAAGTGTGGCCGAGATAACGCTGATGCAAGTGATATTACGCGCAGTAGTATACATCGATTGCGCTATAAGTGCCATGATATTGCTGCGTTCATAGTAAGGTTTCTATCTTTTATCCTTGGCCTTTCAAGGCGGCGAGCACGGATTCAGCAGAACTTACAGAAAACGGGTCAGGCCCATTGTTATCTTTACGTCCAGGTTCTTCTAACCAATGTTCAACCACACCGTTATTAACCACCATGGCGTAGCGCCACGAACGCTGGCCAAAACCTAGGTTGTGTTTATCTACAAGCATGCCCATCTGACGGGTAAAGTCACCATTGCCATCGGGGATAAACTTAATATTTTTGATGTCTTGGTCGAGCATCCACTTACGCATCACAAAGGTGTCATTGACAGACAATACATATACTTCGTCCACACCAAGCTGTTTTAGCTCTGTGTAAGCCGCTTCAAATCCAGGTACCTGAAAAGTACTGCAGGTGGGCGTAAACGCACCTGGTAGAGAAAACACTACTACTTTTTTATTACTGAAAATCTCATCGCTAGTAACGTCTTGCCAACGGAATGGGTTATCTCCACCGATACTGGCATCACGCACACGGTATTTAAAGGTGATTTGGGGTACTTTAATTCCAGAGTTCATTTACCTTGCTCCTTTTGTTTAGGGATTTTTATTTAATAAACTTGACACTTAAATTATAGCTACTGCCAAGCGGTACTTAAAATCAGGCGCCCGTGCGGCCGCAGCCGTTAATTACTACTTTGGTCGTCGTAATAAAGCGTTGCAAAGAAACTAGATGAAGGTATTGTATCTGCTTGTTAACGAATAGAGTCAAGTGCAGGTGATACAGATGATAAAAGCTGGACTATACCGACATTATAAAGGTGCTGAGTATCAGGTGATTGATACGGTTCGCCATTCAGAAACTGAAGAAGAGCTGGTGTTATACCGCGCTCTTTATGGTGATAAAGGTCTATGGGTAAGGCCGTTGGTTATGTTTACAGAAACCGTATTGGTTGATGGTAAACAACAGCCTCGATTTGCTTACCAAGCAATAGAGGTTCCATCATAGTTAATAAAACGGCCACTGTCGGCTGGGCCAATATGTTCTAATACTTGGCGCATGCCATGGGCACTGGTTTGAGTATCGATTAAGCCATTAGGGCCACCCATGTCAGTACGAACCCAGCCGGGGTGCAGGGCAATAACGTTGATGCCTCGGTCCTTAAGATCGATAGACAAGCTTTTTACCACCTGATTCACCGCCGTTTTAGACGAGCGGTAGAGGTAAAGAGAACCCCCGTCATTATCGTCAATACTGCCCATCCTTGAACTGATAACCGCAAAAGTACCCTGTTTGGTGGCGAGATTATTGTATAGTGCCTGTGCCAGCATAAGAGGAGCTACGCTGTTTACATTAAGTACGTCTAACCACTGTTGCCGAGAGACCGTACCCAGAGTTTGGTCCCTTGGCCCAAATAGGCCTGCGTTGTTGATGATTAAATCTAAATCTATACCACTTAACTGTTCTCTCAGGGCCAAAATACTCGCGTCCTCGGTCACATCTAATGACAGCATTGTAAGCTGATCACAAGCCAATGCGGCAAGTGCTGTGCCCGGTTGCTGACGGTAGGTGGCATAGACATGCCAGCCATTAGCCAAATATTGTTGGGTGAATTCTAGACCAATACCACGATTGGCGCCGGTAATTAAAAGCTGCTTCATGCTTGGGTGCTCTTTGACTCAGAAGGTGCTGTGATCTTAGAGCAACAATGACGCTTGAGCAAATAATCATGACTTTGTCAGGGGTCATTTACTTCTATTTACAAATAAATCTAGTGGTATTGGGCTGTTTTTGTTGTACTGTAGGCCTTCTCAAGTCGATTGTGCCCGATTCTATATATGGCTCGAATTCTCATAACATCACTCGCATTTTGTTTGTTGCTTTTATCAACAGGAAAAAGCTTTGCTATTGGAGATACGCCAAGATCTGATGGTGGCCATGACGTTATGAGTATGCAGCCATGTGATATGGCTATGGCAGAAACCTGTATTGATATGGACAGTGGTACAGGATTGTTTAGCCATTTCCACTGTCACTTAAATGTGACGTGCTTAATCACTGATTATTCTTCTATTAGTCTTGCCGCCCTACCTTCACCTAATTACAAATATCGATTTAGTAGTAAGGTGCATATACAAGCGTTATCTACCAAACCTCCCCAATTCACTTAACTTTTTCTCTGTCGTTGCTATAGGCGTCGCACTATTAGGTGGGCGCTCTAAAACCCAGACTTAGAGTTGAGTATAGTGCGGTCACGCACTTATCCTCTAATTCTTTAGCAAAACTGATTTTCAGTATTAATTTGGATGGTTTAGCGATGTTAAAACCTACTATTGTTCCTGCCAGATGGACATTCTTTATGGCCATTATTGTCTTACTTTCAGCCTGCGGCGATGTAGATAATACAGCTAGTGATATTTCAACAAGATGGTACACCACAGAACAGTTAGCACAAGGTAAGGTTCTTTTTAGCGATAATTGTGCAGCATGCCATGGTTTTAACGGTGAAGGCGCTGCCAACTGGCAAAACCTAGATAAAAATGGCTTTTACCCGGCCCCCCCAATTAATGGCAGTGCTCATGCTTGGCACCACTCCCTTAAAGTGTTGTTGAGTACCATTAATGCCGGTGGTAAACCACTCGGTGGCAGTATGCCTGCTTTTCAAAACCTGTTAACTGTGGACGAACAGAGATCGGTGATCGCAGCATTTCAAGACTACTGGCCTGATGATACCTATGCCCAGTGGCGTGTTATTGATCGCCGATAGCCAAGCCCAAGTCTATGTAAATCAATTTTAATAGCCAACTATTAGGTGAAATAATGAACAGAAAATTTAACGCAGTGATTTTCATATTATCAGGAATATTCCTTGTTAGTCCTCTCTATGCTGATCATAAGAAAAGCCATGTAAATGTTGAGGTTGGTGACTTATCTTCTTTAGCCAGTAAAGGCCAGCTTGTGTTTAACACTAACTGTGCCTCATGCCATGGTGTTGATGCTGCAGGTGGCATTGGTGGTCCACCATTAATACACGACATCTATAATCCTGGCCATCATGCCAACGAATCCTTTATTCACGCTGTACGCAATGGCGTGCGGCAGCACCATTGGAATTTTGGCGATATGCCTCCACAAAAGCACATCGCATTTGGTGATATGGTGTTTTTGATGAAGTTTATTCGTGAAGTTCAGCAACAAAATGGCATTAAGACAGTGACTCATAAAATGTAAATTTATTGGATTAGTTAGTGGCTAAAGGCGCTAAACCAAAAGTGAAACTAAGAGAAAATGATGATGAGTAATCCAGCAAATAAAATTATCGTTATGATGATGTTCGTAGGCCTGCTGAGCAGTCCAAACGCAAGCGCCCATAGTGGTGCAACTGGCGTGGTTAAACAACGTATGGATGCCATGTCAGACATGGCTGATGCGATGAAAGCGATGGCGTCGGTGGTGAAAGGTAAGCAAGAGTTTGATCCCGTGTTATTTATACAAAATGGCGAGGTCATTGTTGGCCATAGTGACACGTTGCTCGGTCTGTTTCCCGAAGGATCTAATGAAGGGAGCAGTGAATCCTTGCCTGCTATTTGGCAGCAGTGGGACGATTTTGTGAGCATCAGCGACCGCACGAAAACTGAAGCTAAAGAGCTGGTTAAAATGGCTAAAAATGGGTCAGAGTTGCGCCCACTGACTAAACAGTTTGTCAAACTTGCTGGCAATTGCAAAGCCTGCCATAAAGACTATCGAAAGAAAAAGTGAAGACTATGAAAAGCATCTATTACCTCACCCTATTGTGGACATTATCTTTTTCAGCATTGTCTACCTCAACAGTACTAACAACGATGGAAGATAAGGCCATATCCCGTGGTGAATATGTGTTTGATCTAGGTGGCTGTGCCTCCTGCCATACCAAGGACCAGTCCCTTGCAGGTGGAGTAGAGTTGGTCACTCCATTCGGGACCTTTTATGGCCCTAATATTAGTCCAGATTTCCAATATGGTATTGGTGGCTGGACTGATAATGAGTTTATCAAAGCCATGCGTGAGGGTGTTAGCCCTGAGGGGGAGCATTATTATCCAGCATTTCCATATACATCATATATCAATATGTCAAAGCAGGATTTAATTGATCTTAAAGCGTATTTAGATGCACAAGACCCTGTCTCTGAGTCCTCATTGTCTCACGCGGTAAGCTTCCCCTTTAACCAACGTGGACTGTTAGGCTTATGGAAGAGTATCAATACTACCGAACCATGGGCGCCAGATCCTAATCAAGATGCTAATTGGAATAGAGGGAGTTACCTCGCTAACGGGCCTGGTCATTGTACTCAGTGTCACACCCCTAGAAATCTTATTGGAGGGCTAAAAAGCAGCACTGGAATGGTGGGTAACGAGCAAGGCCCAGAGGGGGAAAATGTACCACCGTTACTAGATGTTAATAAATTAGCTTTTGGCAATTGGAGTGAAGAAGATATTGCTTTCGCGTTGGAAATTGGGATGACGCCAGAAGGTGATTTTCTGGGTGGCAGTATGAGCCATGTGCTTGAAAATACCACAGGTAAAATGACGGCAGAGGATATACAGGCGATTTCAGAATACTTGTATTCATTGAACAACCCTTGACCTATGTGTAACACTTAGGTTTTATAGTGTAGTTCTAAGCTATATGCTCACGGGTAACTGTAGGAGACAGTGTATGAAAACTGTAAGTCAGCTCGCCAAAACAGCGCAGGTGAGCGCCGAAACCGTGCGTTATTACAGCCGTTTGGGGCTGTTAAAAGCGCAACGGGATGCCCATAACGGCTACCAGCTATTTGACCAAGATGCAGTGCAAAGACTGGTCTTTATTAGCCAGTCTCGGTCTTTGGGTTTTAGCTTAAAAGATATACAGGGTATCTTGCAACATACGACTAAAGGCGACTCCCCCTGCCCTATGGTGAGAGATATGCTACGTCAACGGGTACCACTGGTAGCGGCAAAAATACGCTTTCTAGAAGAACAAATGGCACGCATGCAGCTAGCTTTGGAACAATGGCAAACTATGCCCGACGGCGTCCCTGATGGGCATCATATTTGCCACCTTATTGAAGATTGGAACACGCCAACAATGGAGGTTAACAGCCATGACTAATGCCGTACAAGACAAGATCACACAATTATCCCTGTCTGGAGTGACTTGTGCTGGCTGCGTGGGGCATATTGAAAAGGCGCTTAACCAAGCCCCCGGTGTAGTGGTTGCGCAGGTGAACCTTGCTAGCCGAACTGCAGAAGTTAGTGGTGGAGACGTTCAGCAGCTTATCAAAGCTGTGCAAGATGCAGGTTATGGCGCGAGGCTGATAGAAGACCCTGCCCTAGCTGAGGAACAACAAACCAATGAATTAGGTCAACTTTTGAAGAGCCGGTCTTGGCATGCTGCTTTAGGTGTTGGTTTAGGTGTTGGTTTGATGTTATTTGGTATGGAGATCGCTGATCCGTTTGTACTCCGTGCTGTTGGCTGGCTTACCCTGGCAATAATGTTAATGACGGGTGAGCATTTTTATAAGAGTGGCTTTAAGGCACTGAAGACAGGCCATGCCAACATGGATACTTTGATCGCTATAGGGACCAGTGCCGCTTGGCTGTATTCTATCTTGGTGGTTTATCGGCCAAACATGTTCCCAGAGGCTGCTCGGGGGGTTTATTTTGAAGCCGCTGTAATGATTATTGGCTTAGTTAACCTAGGCCAAGTGTTAGAGATGCGTGCACGCATTAAAACCCAATCTAGCCTTAAAAACTTGCTTGGCCTCCGGCCCAGCCATGCCTGTTTGGTGGGATCAGGCGGCGCAGTGAGGGATGCTGAGGTGCAGGTTAATATTATCCAAGTTAAAGTGGGAGACTTGTTACGTATTAAACCAGGGGAACGGGTGCCGGTGGATGGCAGGGTCACCCAAGGTGAGAGCTACTTTGATGAAGCTATGCTTACCGGTGAGCCTATGCCAGCAATCAAACGACTAGGTGACGAATTGGTGGCTGGTAGCATTAATGGCCAAGGCAGTGTGATATATGAAGTCACGCGTGTGGGCCGAGACACCGCCTTAGCTCGCATTGTTGAGATGGTTAGGCAAGCGCAAAATAGTAAACCGTCTATTAGCCAGTTAGCAGATAAAGTGGCTACGATTTTTGTGCCTGTGGTGATCGTTATCGCCATGATAACAGCGTTATTATGGTACTTTTTTGGCCCTCAACCTGTCCTTACTTATAGTTTTGTCAGCGCCGTATCGGTGCTTATTATTGCCTGCCCATGCGCCTTGGGTTTGGCTACACCCATTTCAGTAATGATTGGTGTGGGTAAAGCCGCACAAATGGGGGTGTTGGTGCGTAATGCCGAAGCGCTGCAACAAGCCAGTAATATCGATTGGGTGGTGCTGGACAAAACCGGTACCATAACCCAGGGTCATCCCAGCGTTGAAGATTATGCCATCTTTAATGGTGCGGATGAGGTGCAAAGTTTAGCTATTGCCGAAACTATAGAACAAGCATCTGAGCACCCTATTGCCTTGGCGATTGTGGCATATTGTCAGCAGCAGCAATCGCTTAAAGACCCAGACTCATCCTTTGCAGCGCCAACTGCCAAACACTTTACTTCTTTACAGGGCATGGGTGTGATCAGTGGTGACTTTATCATGGGTAGTGTGAAGCTAATGCAGGCTCATAAGGTTGATTTAAGCATTGCAAAAGGTTGGTTAAGGGTACAGAAGCACGCTGCTAGAAGTTTAGTATTACTGGCTCATAAAGGTGAATTGATATCGGCATTCGCCCTTGAAGATGCTTTGAAGCAAGACAGTGTGAAAGCTGTAAAACGGCTTAAAGCCCAGGGCATAAAGGTAATGATGTTAACGGGAGACAACCAAGCAACAGCACAAAGGGTGGCTAGTTTGGTGGCTGTGGACGACTATGCTGCAGAACTCATGCCTGAGGACAAACTAAATAACATCAAACAACTACAGGACCAAGGCTATGTGGTGGCCATGGTGGGCGATGGCATTAATGATGCGCCGGCCTTAAGCCAAGCTAATGTGGGTGTTGCTATGGGTCAGGGCACTGATGTGGCGATTGAGAGTGCAGATCTATGTTTACTCAACAGTTCATTGCATGGTGTGGCAGATGCCATTGAATTGAGTCACGCTACTTTACGTAATATTAAACAAAACTTGTGGGGCGCCTTTACTTATAACACCTTGGGCATTCCTATTGCTGCAGGTGTGCTATTTCCACTCACGGGCATGTTACTCAGTCCCATGCTAGCAGCCTTGGCTATGTCCTTGTCATCGCTTACTGTGGTAATTAACGCTAACCGCTTGCGTTTGTTTAAGCCTAGCCCCCGCAACTAGTTAAAATATTTGTGGTTGGGGGTGACGACGGCGGGCGCCGATGGCTTGTACCATAACGCCGAGCATGATGATGCTACCACCGACTAACGTCCAATTACCTGGGTGCTCATTAAATAAAAACCACACCCAAATAGGGCTCAAGATGACTTCGAGCATAGTTAGTAAAGTCAGTTCCGCTGCAGGTACGTGTTTTGACCCAGAGATAAACAACACCAAGGCCAACCCCATTTGAAAACACCCTAGGGCTAGACATATACCAAGGTCTGCCCAACTTATGGCAAAATCATCAATGGCAAGGGCCGCCACTAACATAGAAAAAAAGCTAGCAATCACGACAGCAGGTAACATATCGCTACCTTTGCCACGGCGCATGATCACGCTAAAGGCAGCGTAACAAACGGCCATCATTAGAGCAAAAGCCATGCCAATGATGCCGTCTCCACTCAGGGCATGGCCCACCATGACGCTGACCCCAACACTAGTGAGAGCAATGGCGACCCAGGTACGTTTTTTGACACGCTCACCGAGGATAAGCCAGCCAAGCAAGGCAGCTATAAAAGGTGATGAGCTCAATACGAAGGTCACATTCGCCACGCTGGTGTGAAGCAAAGCAAAAATGTTGCCAAAAAATGAAGCACCCATAAAAAGGCCCGCCAACACGCTAAGTTTATTAGTGCGCTTTAAAGGTGTGACAAGGTCGCCTTTATTGCGCCAAGCCATCACCATAAATATGGTGAGAACTAAGCTAATGGAACGAAAAAATACGATATGCCAGCCTGATGCTTCACTGATATAGCGTACGCCAACACCAGCCGTGCTCCACAATAGGCCACATAATATGACCATGATGGCGCTGTTGCGATACAGGTGGTTAGGTGTTGTTGTATGGGGTGTGGCTAGCTGAGTCATGGATTTGCCTTCGACCAAGCTGTGTAGATTGTGGTTGGCCAGCGGCTTTGAACTGAGGCCAAAATAGCCATAATTTCTTCTTCGGTAAGTGTGTCTTTCCAGGCTGGCATGGTGCCGCGACCTTGAGTAACTGTTTGGGTTAGATCAGCTAAAGAATGATGCCAAGCATGGCCACTGCCATTTAAAGGTGGTGCTGGGCGGTTACCATTACTATCAAGTTGCGTCCAATTTTCTGCACCTTGAGCCTGGGTTCCATGGCACCCTGCACAATGGTCTAAATATAAAATCTGACCTTGGCTTACCTGGCCTGGGCTATACCATATATTAGAGCTATTTTGTTTGGCTAAATAGGTATACGTACTTATTATGGCAACCAGCGCTAAGCAGGTGATTAATAGTAAATTTTGAGTCCTACTCATGGGTCAGAACCTATTGATAAATTCATGTCGCCGCACTATATACCAAGCCGATGATCACGGTCTATGTTTGGTGTACTGATTAATTGTTCTGGGAAGGGAATTATTTTATAATTTTGCACTCTTAGCCCCATTATCGCTCACATTTGGCCCTTATAGATGGCAAACGTCTCATCCCTGTTAAAACTTGTTAAGCTAGTGCTACGTTTTTTGGTAAGCGGTGGCATTGCTACGGCGGTCCATTGGGCCACGTTATGGGGTTTAATTAATCTGCACATAGAGGCAGTGTTGGCTTCGAGCATTGGTGCTTTTGTAGGTGCTATTGTGAACTATGTTTTACAGTATTTTTTCACCTTCAAAACTAAGCGCCAACATAAACAAGCGCTGTTGGCTTATATTCCAACTGTGGCAGTTAGTTGGTTGTTGAATTTAGCGCTGTTCTATAGCCTTTACGGTGGGTTATTTCCAGAGCCATTGATGGCCCAAGTGGTGACCACAGCCGTAGTCATGGTAGTTAATTTTCTGTTATATAAAAAGGTAGTGTTTCGTGCAAAATCAGACACCTAGTCAAGCAGCTAGAGCAACTTCAACCGGCGTGACACCGATGATTTCTCTGGTAATTCCTGTGTATAACGAAATGGAAGTGTTGCCACTGTTATTTGAGCGAGTAAGAAAAGTTATGCATGACATTAACTTAGATTACGAAATGGTGATGGTGGACGATGGTAGTAAGGATGCTAGTGCCAATTACCTGATCCAACAAACGCAAGATGACGAATGCGTAAAGGCTGTTATCTTATCCCGCAACTTT
>TARA_B110000090_G_scaffold33007_1_pt1 | contig 32613 bp, 20 predicted proteins | sample TARA_B110000090 | Tara Oceans TARA_B110000090 (sample SAMEA4397239) | marine metagenome | biome: Polar Biome; feature: [SRF] surface water layer (ENVO:00010504); material: water (ENVO:00002006), including particulate matter (ENVO:01000060) such as... | depth 5 m
TTCACAAAAAACTATGCTCCGTATATTTCATTTGTAGGATTAAAATCACCTAAATCAAGAGCACACGGATCATATTTTACTGATGAAAATGTAGAGTTTGATGTGGTTACTGTCGATGATAAAGGAAATCCAATCAAAAGAACTGGGTTGGAAGTTGAGGTCTATGAAGTTAATTGGCGTTGGTGGTGGAGTTCGTCTTATGATGATTTATCATCATATGTTGGAAGTCAATATCACAAACCATATAAATCATTAAAGTTAAATACGAATAGTAAAGGAAAGGCATCATTTAACATCAACGTTCCAGATATTGATGGTGGACGTTATTTAATCAGAATTTACGATCCAAAAAGTGGTCATGCAACAGGGCGAGCAGCCTATTTTTATAAAAATTGGTGGAAGAGACCAAATAATGATCCAGAAAGCGCTAAAATGTTAATTTTCTCATCAGATAAGGACACGTATAACGTTGGAGAAACAGCCAAAGTCGCATTTCCTTCAGGAATAGAAGGAAGAGCCTTAGTGAGTATTGAAAACGGAACTGAAGTAATTCACAAGCAATGGGCAAAGACCAAAAAAGGAGAAACCACAGTAGATATTCCAATAACTGCTGAAATGGCTCCAAATGTATTTGTAAACATTTCTTTATTACAGCCTCATGCTTCAACAGCCAATGATTTACCAATACGATTATATGGAATTATTCCAATACTAGTAGAAAATCCAAAGACAAGATTAAATCCAGAAATTTCAATGCCTGAAACTTTAACCCCAGAAGAGAAATATACTATTAAAGTAAATGAAAAAGAAGGCAAGAAAATGACATATACACTTGCAGTTGTTGATGAAGGGTTACTTGGATTAACGAGATATAGAACCCCAAATGTTTGGAATGAGTTTTACAAAAGAGAAGCGCTAGGGGTTAAAACATGGGATATTTACGATTATGTAATTGGAGCATATGGCGGAAGTGTGGAGCAAGTTTTTGCAATTGGTGGAGATGAAGATGCAAATGGAAGTAAAAATAAAAAAGCAAATAGGTTTAAACCTGTTGTTACTTATTTAGGCCCTTTTATTTTAGAGAAAGGGCAAACAAAATCTCACATAATTCAAATGCCAAAATACATTGGCGCCGTTAGAGCAATGGTAGTAGCAGGAGATAATGAGATGGAAGCGTATGGAAGCGTTGAAAAAAGTGTACCTGTAAAAAAGCCTTTGATGGTATTAGCGTCTTTACCACGGAAGTTGAGTCCTGGAGAAAAAGTGACACTTCCTGTAACAGTTTTTGCGATGGAAAGTAAAGTTAAGAACGTTACGATTAGTTTGAAACTGGATGACAAAATCAAGATAACTGGAGCACAAACAAAAACGCTTACTTTTGATAAACCAGATGAAAAAATGGTGTATTTTGAATTAGACGTTTCACAGGCAAAAGGAATTTCTAAAATTGAAGTAATCGCTATTGGAAATGGTGAAAAATCATCTTATGAAGTAGAATTAGATGTTATAAACCCAAATCCAATAAGTAATAAGACATCCAATGAAATAGTCGATTCAAAAGCCGCAAAAACAATTAATTTTTCAACTTTTGGAATTAAAGGTTCCAATAGCGCCTCAGTAGAATTTTCTACGATCCCTCCAATGGATTTTACAGGAAGGTTACAATATTTAATTCGTTATCCACATGGTTGTGTAGAGCAAACAACCTCAAGTGTATTTCCGCAACTATATCTAACAGATATGTTTGATTTAACTGCTGATAAAAAGCAAGAGATTCAAGGAAATATTAAAAAAGGAATTGAAAAGTTGGGACATTTCCAAATTCCAAATGGAGGCTTGAGTTATTGGAGAGGACAAAATATCGCTAATGATTGGGGAACAAGTTATGCTGGTCATTTTATGATTGAAGCTGAGAAAAAAGGATATGTATTACCTCTAACGTTTATCAATAATTGGTTGAGCTATCAACAAAAAGTAGCAAGAGAATGGAGACCAAAATATAATCGATATAGTGCAGATGCTGCACAAGCATATAGATTGTATACGTTGGCGTTGGCAGGACATCCAGATTTGGCTTCAATGAATAGATTAAGAGAGTTTAGTGAACTTTCAAATACTGCAAAATGGAGATTGTCTGCAGCATATGCGCTAGCTGGTCAAAAAGAGGCAGCAATTAAAGTTTCTAAAACAGCAAACATCAATTTTAAACCAAGAAATTATGACTATTACTCTTATGGTTCTGTCGATAGAAATAGAGCAATGGCTTTAGAAACAATTATATTAATTGGCCAAACAAAAACGAGGGAATTGGCAGAATATATCGCCAAACAATTGTCTTCTGATAGATGGATGAGTACACAATCTACGGCATATAGTTTATTGGCAATGTCAAAGATGATTGAAGGGTCTGGCGGAAAAGCGTTAAAATTGAATTATTCAATTAATGGTAAAAAATTAACTATTGATACCAAAAAAGCCTTTTCTCAAAGAGATTTAGATGTCAAAGAAGGCACAAATCAATTAATGGTTATGAACGAACTACAAAACACAGTGTATGTTCGTATTGTAAATTCTGGAAAACTTCCACTTGGAAACGAAATTACTGAAAAAAGAAACTTAGGAGTTTCCGTAGTTTATAAAGATACAAAAGGAAATAAAATAAATGTTTCAAAACTGACTCAAGGGACAGATTTTATAGCATCAATAACCGTCTCTAACCTAAAGCATGAGTATGTAAATGACATTGCATTAACTGAAATTTTCCCTTCAGGATGGGATATTGTTAATACTCGTTTTACAGATTTTGGTGGCTCAGCAACAACCACTAAATTTATAGATATTCGTGATGATAGAGTTAATTTTTATTTTGATTTAGCAAAACAACAATCAAAAACATTCGAAGTTACTTTAAATGCATCTTATTTAGGGAAATATTATTTATACGGCATACAGGCAGAAGCGATGTATGACAACGATTATTTTGTGAGAACAAAAGGACAATGGATTGAGGTAATTAAATAAAAAAGAAAATTATGGCAAGGCAGTATGATTCAATACCAGAAAAACTACAAGAGTTTATTAAGGCACAGAAAATATTTTTTGTTGCAACAGCAACAAATGATAGCCGTGTCAATTTATCTCCAAAAGGAATGGATTCATTTAGAATATTAGATAAAAATAGAGTTGTTTGGCTTAATTTAACAGGAAGCGGAAATGAAACGGCAGCACACCTATTAGAACACAATAGAATTACCGTGATGTTTTGTGCATTTGAAGGAAACCCAATGATTCTAAGAGTATTTGGTACAGCAAAAGCATATCATCCAAGAGATAAAGAGTATAGTGAATTGATAGACATGTTTCCTAAGCAAACAGGCACAAGACAATTGATTGATATAAATATTGAAATGGTTCAAACTTCATGCGGAATGGCTGTTCCATATTTAGATTTTAAAGAAGAAAGAGGGCAATTAGAATCTTGGGCTGATGATAAAGGTGAGGATGGAATTTTAGAATATTGGAAAGACAAAAACATAGCGAGCTTGGATGGTAAACCAACGGGAATATTTTAAAATTAAATGAGATGGTTACGAATAATACAAAAAAATAAAGTCAAGAGTGTAATTCTTATTTCACTCTTGATATGGTATTATTTTTCTTTGCCAAAACAATTATTTCAGACTCCTACCTCAACAATTATAGAGAGTTCAGAAGGAGATCTTTTAGGCGCTAAGATTGCAGGGGATGGACAATGGCGCTTTCCAAAAAAAGATAGTATTTCAAGTAAGTTTGAAAATTGTATAGTAGAATTTGAAGATACTTATTTTTACAAGCATCCTGGATTTAATCCAATTTCAATGTTTAAGGCTTTGAAACAAAACCTCAAAGCAAAGAAAGTTAAAAGAGGTGGAAGTACCTTGACCCAACAAGTCATTCGATTGTCAAGAAAAGGACAAAAGCGAACGTATTTTGAAAAAGTTGTTGAATTGATTCTTGCAACAAGATTAGAACTAAAACATTCTAAAAAAGAAATTTTAAGCTTTTATGCTTCAAATGCTCCGTTTGGCGGTAATGTTGTAGGAGTAGAAGCAGCTTCGTGGAGGTACTTTGGTAGAAATAGCCACGAACTTTCTTGGGCGGAAACTGCAACTTTAGCGGTTTTACCAAACGCTCCAAGTCTTATTTATCCCGGAAAAAATCAACAAAAACTATTGGGAAAAAGAAATAGATTGCTTAAAAAATTATGGAATGAAGCGTATATAGACGAATTAACCTATAAACTTTCTATTACCGAAACATTGCCACAAAAACCATATCCTTTACCTCAAATAGCGCCACACTTACTAGAGAAAACAGTTAAGTTGTATAAAGGGAAAAGAGTTAAAACGAGTATTAAAAAGGAACTTCAAGAGCAAGCAAAGAGCATAGTTAAAAACCACTATAACGAATTAAAGCAAAATCAAATTCATAATATATCAGTATTAATTTTAGATGTAAAAACTAGAAAGGTTTTAACGTATATCGGTAATTCGCCAACGACTAAAGAGAATCATAAAGATGTTGATATTATTGATAAACCAAGAAGTACAGGGAGTATTTTAAAGCCATTTTTATATACAGCAATGCTAGATGCAGGAGATATTTTACCTAAAACTTTAATTGCTGATGTTCCAACAACAATTGCAAGTTATAATCCTCAAAATTTTAATCAAAAGTTTGATGGCGCTGTATTTGCAGATCAAGCTTTATCTCGATCATTAAACGTTCCTGCGGTTAGAATGTTACAGAACTTTGGCTTGGATAGATTTCATCATTATTTAAAAAAGCTGAACCTAAAAGACATAAAATATAATGCGAACCATTATGGGTTGTCATTAATTTTAGGAGGAGCCGAAAGTAATTTATGGGATTTATGCAAGTCTTATGCGTCATTGAGTTCAACAATAAATCATTATGATGATACTTCAGGAGAATATTATAAAAACGAATTTATAGAACCTTCTTTTTTACATGATTTTAAAGCCGATTTTGGAAAAACATCAACTGAAAAAACGCTTTTTGATGCAGGATCAATTTACATGACTTTTGAAGCAATGAAAAAAGGGAGTAGACCAGATAGTGAAGGGAATTGGGAGTTTTTCGATTCTTCTAAAAAAATTGCTTGGAAAACAGGTACAAGTTTTGGTTTTCGAGATGCTTGGGCAATTGGAGTTACTAAAGATTATGTAGTTGGAGTTTGGGTTGGAAATGCTGATGGTGAAGGTCGTCCAGGACTTGTAGGGGTTGCAACAGCTGCACCGATTTTGTTTGATGTTTTTGAAACACTACCTCAAAGTTCATGGTTTCAAAAACCTTTTGATGAGTTAGTAGAAATAGAAGTTTGCTCAAAAAGCGGCTATAGAGTTTCAGAGATTTGTGAGAAAAAAGAGAAACAATTCGTTCAGGTTTCAGGACTCAAAATGAAGCCTTGCCCTTACCATAAATGGGTTCATTTAGATGAGAATGAAGAATATCAAGTGAATTCCTCTTGTGAACAGCTTAATAAAATGACTCACAAAAGTTGGTTTGTTTTACCACCATTAATGGAGTATTATTATCAGCAAAAAAACCCTATTTACAAGGTTCTACCAAGATATAAAAAAGGATGTGAAGGAGAAAACATTCAAGTGATGGATTTTGTATACCCTAAAGAAAATTTAAGTGTTTATTTACCCAAAAATTTGAATGGAAAAACGAATGAATTGGTTTTAAAAATCACACATTCAATCCCTAAAACAAAAGTGTTTTGGTATTTAGATGAAAAATTTATTAGGCAAACTAAGGAGCTACATCAAGTAGCAATTAAACCTCAAAAAGGAAATTATAAAATTACCGCTGTAGATGAATATGGAAATGAAATATTTCGAAGAATAGAAATTAAGGATTAAAAAACACACTTGAAATTTTTTAAATATTTGGTAACCAAAGGAAAAATAGTATATTGCGGGTTAAAGTTACGAAACTAACCCCCTAAGCTATGTTAAAAATTGTAATTGTCGACGATGAAAATGATGCTCTTGAAGCACTTGAATGGAAATTAAACCGTTACATTGAAGATGTTGAGGTAATTATGTGTAATTCTCCAATTAAGTCAATAGATATAATTAACACTCAAAAGCCCGATATTGTATTTTTAGATATTCAGATGCCAGAAATGGATGGGTTTACACTACTAGAAAATCTTACAAACAGGAAGTTTAATTTAATTTTTACAACTGCGCATGATGAGTTTGCTTTAAAAGCAATTAAAGTATCTGCGATTGACTATTTATTAAAACCAGTTGATAAAGACGAATTAATAAGTTCTGTCGCTAAGATAAAAGAAATGAAAAAGGGAGAGTTATTGGAAGATAAATTACAGCTTTTACTTGGAAATATTGATCAAGAAAACAATGATAAAATAAACATTTCTGCAGACGGCAAGGTTTACCTTCTAGATAAAGAAGACGTTATAATGTTAAAGTCTGATAAAAGTTATACAACTCTATATCTAGCTAATGAGCAGCAAATTATAGTTTCAAAAACATTAAAAGAAGTGGAAAAGAAATTTCAATTTCCGCAATTCTTTAGAGTACATAATTCATATTTGATTAATTTGACTCATGTAAAAGAATATTTGAAAGGTCTTGGAGGAGAGTTGATTATGAGTAATGGCCTTTCTGCATCTATTAGTAGAAATAAAAAATCAGAATTATTCAAAAAATTATATTTAGACTAAATGTTTCTTGATTTACACTCTGAAATATACTCATGGATAAGAGGAGGTCTATTAGTTCTCTTTTTTTATCACTTGGTAATTTATCTTCAAAACTATAGAAAAACCTACCTTTATTACAGCATATTTTTACTAGCTCTTTTTATTTATTTATTAAAAGGTATAATCAGGCCTGAGATTTCTGATATACTTTTTTCATATATAAATTTTTCTATTCAATTTATTGCTTTCGCTTCTTTTGCAATGTTTGCGAGGCTATTATTAGAAACAAGAGAGAAAATGCTTTTTTGGGATCGGATATTAGATTTTGGAGCCAAAATTTTAGTCGTTTTTGCGATTCTATTTCCTGTTATTCAATTTTTTGTTGGGTATGAATTTCAAACTAAATTATTTATCATAATTGGTCCGATATTAACTATTTTTACTATAGCATCACTTTTTTATCTTTATAGAATTCCTGGGCTTACTAGTAAATTATTTATTTTAGGAACACTCTTTTATACTGTCCTAGCAAATATTAGCTTTTCAGAGTTTTTTATTGGGTCAGAGCCATTTACAAACAGGGGAGTACACCCTATGCTTTTTACTCATTTAGGGGCCTTTATTCAAAGTATTATTTATGCAACAATATTAAGTCAAAGCGTTAAAAAAATTGAGCAAAAAAGCAAAAATGCTGAAATAAAACTAGCCTTTAAATATAAAGAATTGGAGGAATTAAAAATGACTGCATTACAGAGTCAAATGAACCCACACTTTTTATTTAACTCATTAAATTCAATAAACAACTTTATTTTAAAAAGTGATATTGAAAAAGCATCTGATTATATTACTAAATTTTCAAGGTTAATTCGAGTTATTTTAAAGAGCTCTTCTAGTTTAACAGTTCCGTTCTCTGAAGAATTAGGGATATTATCTTTATACGTTAAATTAGAACAAATGAGGATAAATGGCGGATTTGAATATATTGTTAATATGGATAAAGACATAAATTTAGAAGAAATAAAAGTTCCCCCGTTATTTTTACAGCCTTTTATTGAAAACTCTATTTGGCATGGTTTAACGCATATTGAAGGAGAGAAAAAGATCGTATTGACAGTAAGCCAAGTAGGAGATGATATTGTTTGTGAAATCATTGATAATGGTATTGGTATAAATAAAGCCAGAGAAGAATCTCATAAAAAAATCAATAGAAGAAAGTTCTTCGGAACCCAAGCAACAGAAAATAGAATACGTCTATTATATAAAAAATCAAACGTAAAGATTCATATTACCGACATTTCAGAAGGTAAGAATACAGGAACAAAAGTTCAAATCATCTTCCCCTATATTTTAAACTAAAACTCCATTTATTTTAAAATAACCACCATCCGTTTAAGAATTTTAAGCAGATATTAGTTTAGCATAAAAAAACAAAAAATTGCATGTATTTTTACGCTTTCGGATTGAACAAATGATAATAAAGCGCAACTAAATGAAACTACTCTCATTTATTATCCCCACAGACAAAGACATATTGAAAGACATCAAAGAGGAATCTTACGCAATAAAATTTATTGGCTTAGGTAGTTTTTCTCAAAGAATAGACGAAATAAAGTTTTCTAGAACGTTTAAATATAGGTTTGATAAGAAGAATACTATTAAACAAGCGATTTATTTTAGAAAAGGGCTTATTTGGGAATTAACTAAAGTTACTTCTTTAGTTAAAGAAACAAGTTGATTATTACTTTTCACCATTTATTCATACAAACAAGTTATTTATAGGTTTTTTACTTCTGATTTTTAGATTTCATTTGTTTGTATAAATAAAACTATTATGTTTGTAGTGTAAATGAGTCTTTGGGGTTGATTGATTTATAACTCGAGCAGAATAATATTTTCTCGAGTTTTTTTATGCTCTTTTTTTACTATTCCCTTAAATAGTTGATAGTTTTTCTTAACAAGATATTTTCCAATTATTAAAGAAAAAGCGCCATTTGTTGTTTTTTTACTTCTATTTTTTAGTTTTTTAATTATTTATACATATAAATCTATTATGTTTGTAATGTAAATGAGTCTTTGGGGTTGATTTATTTATAACTCGAGCAAAATAATATTTTTCTCGAGTTTTTTTATGCCCAATTTTTAAAAGAGTTGTTTTTTAATTCAGAGTTATAATACTTTGGGACACCAGTAACTTCTTTACCTAACCATTCTGGTTTTTCAAAAACCTCTTCTTCACTTTTTAGTTCAACCTCAGCAACTACCAAACCAAAGTTGTCGCCATTAAATTCATCAACTTCATAAATCCAGTCTTTAAATTTAACCAAATACCTGTTCTTAATAATAATTCCTTTTTCACATAAGTTTAAAAGGGAGTTTGCTTCTTTAAGATCAATTTCTTTTTCCCACTCGTATCGAGTTAACCCATTGTCAGAGGTTTTACCCTTTATGGTAATAAAACCTTTGTCATCAGCTATTCGAATTCTTACAACACGCTTTTTATTAGAATTTAAAAACCCTTGCGTTATAGAAATACATTTATAACTCGCCGCTTTATAGGAATTATTTTTTACTAAAAATTTACGTTCTATTTCTACAGACATTATTTTTTTCTTTGTATGCTAAAATAATACTTTTAAATGTTACGTTATTAATAGATACCTTTGATGTTTTTAAATTGTAAGTGAATGCTTTTTAGCAGTGCTATTTTTCTATTCTTTTTTTTGCCTCTTTTATTATCGGTATATTTTCTTGCGCCCAAGAAAACAAAAAATCTAGTTTTATTAATTGCAAGTTTGGCCTTCTATACATTTGGAGAAAAAGAACTAGTATTATTAATTTTAGCATCAGTTTTAATTGATTATTCTGCTGGTAGAATTATTGAAGGTGGATGGAGAAAAGCAGGATTATACTTTTCTATAATATCAAATCTAGGAATCTTATTTTATTTTAAGTACAGCTCTTTTGTCTATGAAAATTATTACATTTTTTTAGAATTCTTTGAATTAAATACTGATGGTATAAATACACTTCCGGAAGTTATTTTACCATTAGGAATTAGTTTTTTTACTTTTCAAACCATGTCGTATACAATTGATGTTTATCGCGGAAATGTAAAAGCCAGCAAAAACATCATTGATTTCGCAACCTATGTTACCATGTTTCCACAGTTAGTTGCAGGCCCAATAGTTAGATATAAAGATATATATAAGCAATTACAGAAAAGAACGATTACTAGATCAATGTTTGCAGAAGGCCTAGAGCGATTTATAATTGGTTTGGCAAAAAAAATGATCATAGCAAATAACGTTGCCTATATAGCTGACGGTGCATTTGGAGTTCCTACAGATCAATTATCTACAAGCTTTGCTTGGGTTGGAATTATTGCATATTCTTTTCAAATATATTTTGATTTTTCTGGATATTCTGACATGGCAATTGGTTTAGGGAAAATGCTTGGATTTGATTTTTTAGAAAACTTCAATTATCCATACACTTCAAAATCAATTAGAGAGTTTTGGAGAAGATGGCACATTTCTTTATCTACTTGGTTTCGTGATTATGTATATATCCCTCTTGGAGGTAATAGAAAAAGTGTTTTAAGAACTTATATGAATTTGTTTTTAGTATTTTTTGTAACAGGTTTATGGCATGGCGCAAGTTGGAATTTTATAGTTTGGGGTTTATTGCACGGACTATTTATTGTCTTTGAGAAAATTGGATTTGAAAAAGTATTAAATAAATTAAAGTTTGGTTTAAGTAATATTTATACTGTTTTAATCATAATAATAACTTGGGTGTTTTTTAGAGCAGAAAGTTTAGAAAGAGCAATCGGATATTTAGAAGCAATGTTTATATTCTCTAACGATAATGGATTAATGCTTTATTTCTTAAGAAAAGAAAGTGTTTTGGCAATTTTATTTGCTATTATATTTTCTATGAATATTTATGGATTCTTAAGAGATAAATTTTCGCATAGGAAAGCCTATTATTATTCAAAATTTATAGTATTAATTACATTATTTTTAATATCAATAATGTATTTGGCGGTAGATTCATATAATCCATTTATTTATTTTAAATTTTGATAAGAGAAAAGACAAATAAACTATTGATTATTACATTTATTGTAATAATATTAACACCAGCTGTTATCCAAATAACTGGTATAGAACATTTGTTTTTATCAAACCAAAGTGCCACTTTAGAAAACCGTTTCTCAGGTGACATTTTGATAAGGCCAAAGAGCTTTATTAAAGATATAAAAACGTATTATTCAAATAATTTTGGAGGGAGAAATTCTATTTATTTGGCATATAAAAAATTCACACAAAATGCTTTAAAAGAAAACCCCTTACCAGACAAGGTTGTTCAAGGGTCAAACGGATGGTTATTTTTAGGAAATTCGTTTAGTGATGCTTATTCAGAATCATTGGGATATAAACAATTTAGTAAAAATGAGTTACAACAGATTGCAAATAAAATAAAACATCAAAGAGAATGGTTGGAAGAGAGGAGTATTCAATACTATATTTCAGTTGCTCCAAATAAACATACAGTTTATAAAGAATACTTACCGTTTAAATCATTTAAAGTAAAAACAAGATTACAAGTATTAAAAGAATATCTTAAAGAGAAGATAAATTTTGAATTAATAGACCTAAAAGAAAACATAATACCAATTAAAGATTCAATAAATTTATATCATAAATTTGACTCACATTGGAATGATCATGGTGCTTTTTTAGGATATGAGAAATTAATGGACAATTTGCAGTTAAAAAACCAAATCATAAAAAAGCAAAGAATGTTTTTTTCAGATATTGTTTTAGATACAATAATTAATGAAATAGGGGGTTTAAATAAAGTGTTGATGAACACTAACAGAGAAGAGTGGAAAATTCTTAAAAAGAAACAGTCTGATTATTTACAACTTCCAGATATATATATAGGCAAAATTGATGACTATGAGAACCGATTTTTAAATAAGACTAAAAAGTTAAAAATACTTATTTTTAGAGATTCCTTCTCAATTGCTTTACAAAAATATATAAACGAAACATTTGGAGAAACTGTATTAATTTGGAATTTTGATTTTGATAAGGATTTGATTGAAAAAGAACAACCAGATATTGTTCTTTATGAAGTAGTGGAAAGGTATTTGGAAAAATTAAAAGATTAATGTTTTAAAACGTACTCATAAATGATAAAAAAAATAAAAATAATTGCTGTTATACTTTTTTACAACCTTGGATTTTCTCAAACGGATTATTCAAGTAGTTGGGAAGATTTTTTTTCATACAATAATGTAAAAGATTTTCTTAAAGTCGACACGAAATTATATGCTTTAGTTGATAATGCTGTTTTTATTTATGATGAATTTAGAGGTGAAACGAACAAACTATCATCTGTAAATGGCCTTTCAGGAGAAACTGCTACAAGTATTTATTATAGCGATACTTTTGAAAGATTAGTAATTGGTTATGAAAATGGATTAATTGAAATTGTAGATCAAAATGGTGCAATCACAATAGCTCCTGACATATCTAATTTTAGTTTATCTACCGAAAGAGCGATTTTAAATATTACTGAATTCAATAACAAACTATATCTATCAACTCCTTTTGCAATTGTAGTTTATGATATAGAGAATTTAGTTTTTGGGGATACATTTTTTATAGGTAATAATTCATCAGAAATTAGAATAAATGAAATTGCAATTCTAGACGATAAGATTTATGCAGCAACAGAAAATGGAATTTATTCTGCAGATATCAATAATCCAAACTTAATTGATTTTAACAATTGGACAAAAAGTACAATTGCTGGACCTTATATTTCAATTCAAGTTTTTGACAATAAAATTTACACAGCAAGATATAGAGTTTTATATGAACTTTCACCATCATTATCATTAACAACAGTAGAGTCATATCCAGCAAGGGTCCTTAAATTAAAGTCATCAAACACACACTTGTCTATTACACTCCGAAGATTTGCATATTTTTTTGACACTTCAATGAATCAAGTTGCTTCGATAGTCTCTGATATTGATTCAGAGGTGTATTTTAGTTTAAACGCAGCCTATGCACTAGATGAAAAAATCTATTTGGGTACTAAAGAATTTGGTATATTAAAAACAACATTTCAAGACATTTCAACTTTTGACGAAATACATCCAGATGGACCGCTTTCAAATGAAGTTTTTTCAATTACTGCGGAACGAGGTCAACTTTGGGTTGTTTATGGCGGATATAATTTGGCATACAATATATTGGGCAAGAAATTAGGATATAGTCATTATATAGAAAATAATTGGATTAATACACAATATAGTCTAGACTATCCGGTAAAAGATTTGGTTTCTATTACAATGGATCCTGAACATGATAATAAAGCATACATTAGTTCTTGGTATGACGGGATCTTAGTTGTGGAAGATGACCAACCTATTGAAATAATAAATTCATCTAATTCTGGCTTAGAGCCATTATTTGGTAGTGTTGTTTTAGTTGATGGGACTGCTTTTGATAGGCAAGGAAATTTTTGGGTTACAAATGGATATATAGATAATAAGTTAAAAAGGAGAGCGCCTTCGGGAGGCTGGTCTTCGATTGATTTAAGCCCTATAGCTTCAAATGCATCAGGAGGTTTAAATGAATTAATAATTGATAAAAGTAATAGTGTTTGGATTGGTTCTAGAAGAAATGGAGCATTTGTATATAATGAAAATGGTGATAGAAAAAGAGCTCTTACTACAGAGCCAACAAAAGGGTCATTACCCGATCCAAATGTTAGAACGGTAATTTCTGATAAAAGCAATAGAATTTGGATAGGTACTCAAAAAGGAATGGTAGTTTTTTATAATGCATCAGGTTTATTTGAAGCAGATATTTATGATGCCGAGCCTATTATTATTTTAGATGATGGAATTCCAAAGAAACTGTTAGGAGACCAACCAGTAAACACTATTTCTATTGATGGCGCAGATAACAAATGGTTTGGAACTGATGGAGGAGGTGCGCTACAATCAAATCCTAATGGTAGAGAAACATTAAATATTTTTAACACATCAAACTCTCCCTTACCTTCAAATAATATTCTCAAAATAAAAGTAGATACTAGTAATGGTAAAGTTTATTTTGCTACCGCCAAAGGAATTGTAGCATTTAATAGTAATGTTGCTGCCTTTGGAGACACATTAGATGAGGTTTATGCATATCCTAATCCGGCAAAAAGACAACATGAAACTATCACTATTGATGGAAGAAATGGGGAGCATTTACCCCAAGGTACAAATGTAAAAATTTTAGATACTGCAGGATATTTAGTTTATGAAACAAATGTTGTTGAAGGACAAGAGCTACAAGGAGGTAAAGTAGTTTGGGACAAAACAAATTTAGCAGGAACGAAAGTTGCCTCAGGTGTTTATCTTGTTTTACTTTCCAATAAAGATAATACCGAAACCTCTACAACAAAAATTGCCATTATTAATTAATATCTGATGATTGTAAATACTAAAGCAATTGTTATAAGTACTATTAAATATGGTGATTCTAATTTAATTGTTAAATGTTATACTGAATTAGAAGGCTCGAAATCGTATCTATTAAGAGGAGTTTTATCTTCAAGAAAAGGAAAACTAAAGCCCGCATATTTTCAACCACTAACTCAACTAAGAATAGTTGCGAATCACAATAATAAAGGCAATTTAAACAGTATAAAAGAAGTTGAGGTTATAAACCATTACAAAACAGTTTTTACAAATATTACCAAGCAATCAATAGTCTTCTTTTTATCCGAAGTTTTAACATATTCTATACAAGAAGAAGAAAACAATATAGAGTTGTATCAATTTTTAGAAGCCTCTTTAGGTTGGTTAGATTCAAATGAAAAAATCGCTAATTTCCACCTTTATTTTTTATTAAATTTAACTAAATATCTTGGATTTTATCCAGAAACAAATAATTCAAAATTTGAATATTTTGATTTGACAGAAGGAGGATTTATTAATATTCAACCTAAATTTGAATACATCTCAGGAGATGATTTAAATGCATTCAAAAAGTTATTAGGCATACATTTTGATGCTCTAGATAAAATAGAATTTAATGCCAAAACGAGACAACAAGTTTTGACTATTTTAATTCGATATTTTGAATTACATTTGAGCGGTTTTAGAAAACCAAAATCATTAACCATATTAAAATCTGTATTTAATTGATTACTAGATATTTATTATTATTATTTATATTCTTTTGCACATCGATTTCAGTAGCTCAAGAAGTTATCGTTATCGATTTTGAAACAAATTTTCCGATACGGAACGCTACAATATATGCCGAAAACAATCCAAATGTAATTTATACGGATACTAATGGAAAAGCAGATATTTCAATATTTAAAGAGAATGAAGTTATTTCTGTGAACCACCTCTCATATGTTGAGGTTGAATTTTTGAAAAGAACACTAAAGAATTCAAACCCTAAGATCTATCTCCACTCAACTGCCGAAGCCCTGGACGAAGTTATTCTTTCTACAGGTCGTCAAAAAGAATTAAGAAAGAGGGTTGCGGAATATGTAGAGGTCAATCAAGCAAGAGAAATTAAAAGAAAATCACCCCAAACATCTGCTGATTTACTAGCAACTATTCCTGGAATTAAAGTTCAAAAATCACAGTTTGGAGGAGGAAGTCCTGTTTTAAGGGGTATGGAAGCGAATAGAATTTTACTTGTAGTTGATGGCGTGAGAATGAATAATGCTATTTATCGTTCAGGACATTTACAAAGTTCAATAACAGTTTCTCCATCAATTTTAGACCGTACAGAAGTTGTTTTTGGACCATCATCAGTAATATATGGATCGGATGCTTTAGGAGGTGTAATTCATTATTTTACTAAAACACCTAAAGTGAATAAAGAAAAGATGGTTGATTATAATTTAATGTCTAGATACTCAACCGTAAATGACGAAGTAACAAATCAAGGAAGCTTTCAAGCTTCATTTAAAAAGTGGGCGTCATTAACAAGTTTTTCTTATTCTCAATTTGGAGACTTAAAAATGGGAAAGAATAGAAATCATGGATTTGAGGATTGGGGAAAGGTCTTTGAATATTCTAATAATACAGATGATTTTTATAACTCAAATACAATTATAAATTCTGATTCAAATATTCAAAGAAATACAGGCTTTAATCAGTCAGATTTTTTACAAAAATTTTATTTTGAATTATCAAAAGAAACAAACTTAACAGTAAACTTCCAACACTCAATATCTTCCAACATCCCTAGATTTGATAGACTCAGTGAATATTCAAATGGAGAATTAAAATTTGCTGAATGGTATTATGGGCCACAAAAAAGACTATTGCTTAGTACACAATTAAATATTAATCCAAATAAAAAATGGTTAAACAAAGGTGTTATTACAGCATCATATCAAAATTTAAAAGAATCTAGAGTTCAAAGAAAATTTAATAGTTTAGACAGGCTTTACAGAAATGAAGCTGTAGATGTTTATAATTTGAATGGTGATTTTTCTGCTCAGCTTTCAAAAGAATCTAACCGTAACTTATCCTATGGTTTTGAGGCTTCTCATAACAAGGTAAACTCTAATTCGTTTGGAAAAACATTGAGCGTGTCGGGTAACCAAATTTTAGGTTTTACTAATGATTTTATTGTACAATCTCGATATCCAGATGGCGGAAGTAGTTATACAAGTGGCGCATTGTATTCTAATTATAGACAAGATTTAAACGAAAAAGCTACACTAAATTCTGGTGTAAGGTATACCTATACAAACTTACAAGCAAGATGGATAGATGAAACATATATTGCCTTGCCAAATAATGATATAACATTAGAAAACTCTTCTTTAACCGCAACACTTGGTTATGCATTTAGACCAAATGAAAACTGGCAGTTGAACACAGTTGTATCTTCTGGGTTTAGATCTCCAAATATAGATGATGTTGGTAAAATTAGAGAAAAGAATGGGATTGTTTCTGTACCAAACATCAATTTAAAACCAGAATATGTATATAATGCAGAAATAGGAGTTTTAAAATATTTGAATGACAAAAAATTTAATTTTGGATTAAATGTTTACTATACATTATTAAATAATTATATCGCTAGAGAATCATTTTCTATTAATGGAGGTTCTACAATTTTATATGATGATGAAATAGTAGCAACTGTTGCAAACGTAAATCATAAAAATGCATATATAGTTGGAAGCACCTTTAGTTTTAAGGGAAGGTTTCAAAATTATTGGAGTACAAACGGAAGTGTTACGTATACTAAAGGAAAATCATACGATTTAGGTTTGCCATTGTCTTCTATACCTCCTGTTTTTGGTAATCTTGAATTAATTTTTGCTAAAAACAAATATGAATTAGCTCTAAATTATAGGTTTAATGGAACTAAAAAAATTGAAGATTATAATCTAGTTGAAGGTATAGATAATGAAGAGCAAACACCTTATGACTCTTTAACAGGCCAACATGTTGGTACTCCAAATTGGAACACATTCAGTTTTTACTCTAAATATAAGATTTCTGAAACTATAGATTTTCAGTTTAGAGTAGATAATATATTTGACCAACATTACAAAGAATTTGCTTCGGCAATTAGCACTCCTGGAAGAAACTTTTCAGTTTCAGTTTTTATTAATTAACTCTTTTTTAGTGAGTTAATTATTTTCTATTTTCATATTAAGAGCCTTTTTATTTTGTTAATAGTTTAATTTTTATATATTTGACTACATTTTTGTAAACCCCACAGTAAAAATGAAAAGATTCACCCCTAATCTTAGCCTAAGCATTGTCTTATTTATAGCTTTGCTATTCATTACTATTTCAACAACATATTCTCAAACCACAATAGATTTTGAAAATTTTGAATCCGGTTCTTTTACTGGAACTATATGGAATGATGGAGGGACAGATTGTATTTTAACAAATGGAGGGGCTCCACTAAACGGAACATGGTCTGTAGATCTACAGGATAATACTAGCACATCATTAATAACTACAGATGATATTGATACTACCTCTTATACGTCTATAGATTTCACTTTTGATTATGAAGCGCTTAGTATGGAGTCTGCAGAAGATTTTTGGATTCAATATTCAGACGATGGTGGCTCAAGTTTTACAACAATAGCATCTTATGCGGAGGGTATAGACTTCAGTAACAGTACAGCTTATACTGAAACGGTTAGTATTGATTCGACCTCTTACACCTTTTCGGTAAATTCTCAATTTAGAATTAGGTGTGACGCCTCTGGTAATGGTGATGATGTGTTTATTGATAATATTTTGATTGAAGGGTATGCAGCAGCACCAGCACAAGAAATAGATATTACTGGTTTAGGAAACTCTATTATAGACGGAGACAGTTCACCTTCTATTAGTGACGATACAGATTTTGGAAATATAGATGTTGCTGCTGGAACTCAAACAAAGACGTTTACAATTCAGAACTTAGGAACCGTTAGTAACTTAAACTTAACAAGCGCGTCTCCTTATGCTACTGTTTCTGGAACAAATGCTTCTGATTTTACGGTATCAGTGCCTTATGCAACAACACCCATTACTGCAACAAGTAGCACAACATTTAACATTACTTTTAATCCAAGCGCACTTGGTGTAAGGGCAGCAACAATCACTATTCTAAATAATGACGGAGATGAAGGGGTGTATAATTATAACATACAAGGGACGGGAACACCCGCTATTACAGAAGGACCAGGGGGCGTTACTGATGACTTACAATTATGGCTAAAGAGCACCGATGGTTTAGGGTATTCAGATGGCGTTTCTGTATCAACATGGAGTGATCAAGCAAGAGGAGAGGATGCAACAGTTAATACCACAGGTCAAGAACCAACATTTAAAGATAATGTTACCGATAATATTAATTTTAATCCAGTAGTAGATTTCGATAATTCTTATAATCCAGTGCCAAAGGATGGGGATTATTCTTTTGATGATATTACCACAGAGTTTTTAGAAGGAGCAGGAGGCTTTTATTCACAAGATATATTTATGGTTGTCATTCCAAATACATCTGTAGATAATTCATTTGGTAGTATGGATTTATTTTGTGGAGATCAAGATGAGAGTACAAACGCTGAAGATGCTACAGGAATTGGTTTTGGCGCTTATTCTATTCGTTTCATAGACGAAGTAATCTCATATGCAATTGGAACTACATCTGAAGACGGTTCGGGAGGAACAGAAAATGGATATGGTGTTGCTGAGTCAGGTTCAGGGACGTATACCAATGTTGGAATTATCAATACAAGGAATAATTCTGGGTCCACCCAACAAGAATTATATTATAATGCAATCAACATTGAAGACACGCAAAACGACACACCTATGTTTGTAAATGTAGAAAACTCTCGTTATTGGATTGGTCGAAGTGAAGGTTGGGAAGCAAGCACAGACGCAAGAATAGCAGAAATAATAACATACTCTTCTAGACAAACAGATGGGAGTTTAACAGACAATAGAAATAAAATTCAATCATATTTAGCAATTAAGTATGGTATTACACTTGGAATTAATGGGCTAAGTCAAGATTATGTTAATAGCTCTAGCGCTTTGATTTGGGATATAGATACAGGCGTTCCGGCAGATGATGTTTTCAACTATGATATTACAGGGATAGGTAGAGACGACGATTCAGATTTAAATCAAAAACAATCAAAAACGGTTAATACATCAGATGATATTACTATTGGCTTAGGTACAATTGAAACTACAAACACGGCCAATTCTAATGCCTTTTCTGCTGATGAAAGCTTTTTAGTTTGGGGTAATAATAACGGGTCACTTACTGCCCAGCCAGCCGTTAATGTTGATATAAGTTCAGGGATAGTAGGGGTAAGTACAATAGTTGATTTTGAATCTTTTGGCAGAACATGGAAAGTCGTTGAAACAGGAACGGTTAGCAATACTAAGATTTCTATACCAGCATCAATGTTAACTCCAACTTTACCAACACCAGGTGATTATTTAATGTTTATTTCAAGTTCTCCAACGTTTAGTCCAACATCAGAATATAGAATAATGTCTTTAAACGGGTCTAAATATGAAGCCGATTATGATTTTGACGGAACTAAGTTTATAACATTTGGTTATGCACCAGAAAGAACATATGCTCGTTCAATAGATTTTGATGGTGTTGATGATCATTTAGACGCAGGAAATAATATAGATTTAACAGGATCATTTACAATATCTGCATGGATTAATAAAGATGCGGATAACGGTTCAATTGTTTCGAAAAGAAATAGTGGTTTTACGTCTGGGTATGACTTTAGTATTAATTCTTCTGGTAATTTAGTAATGTCTTGGATTGCGGGAGGTACAAACGTAATTACTTCGTCAATAGCAATTCCAAGTGATATTTGGAGCCATGTAGCGGTTACTTTTAATGGTACAACTGCAAAATTATATATTGATGGAGTAGATGACACAACAGCAGGTGCTGCTGCAACAATAATATCTTCACCAGTTAGTACAGGTGAAGACTTTAGGATAGCAAGGGGTAGTTCAGGATCATACTTTGATGGTAATATTGATGAGGTAAGAATATGGAATATAGCCCTTACAGAAGATCAATTAAGATTCATAATGAATCAAGAAATTGAAGAAAATGGAGAGATCCTTAAGGTTGAAGGTAAAATACTTCCTGCATCTATTTCTAAAAATGATATCAGCCTAATTGACTGGTCTAACCTTATTGGTTACTATCCAATGACTAGATACACATACACAAATTCTAAAGATGAATCAGACTATAATAATACTGCAACCTTAAGAAATTTAACAACAGTAGATGAACAAACAGCACCATTGCCATATGTGTCAAATTCAAGCACTTCTTGGAATTTAAATTCTACTTGGGTAAATGGGAATATACAAACAATTCCTGGAGGCATTCCAATTACAGGTTTAGGGAAAACAATTGACTGGAATATTGTAAGTACAAGTCACGATATATCTATGGATAATAGTTCGTTGCCAACTTCAACTTTAGGAGATGATAATAGAATTTTATTGGGTTTAATTGTTAGTAGCAATACATTAACTATTGACGGAACAACTGGAACAGGTAATGGTTTAACAGTTACACATTATTTAGAGTTAGATGGAACTATTGATTTAGAAGGAGAGTCTCAATTAATACAAACTAACCAAAGTGATCTTGCTACAAGTAGTTCGGGAAGTATAGAAAAAGATCAACAAGGAACAGCAAACAGTTATACTTATAATTATTGGTCATCTCCAGTAAGTAAATTAAGTAGTTCTGTAAATAATGCCGCTTTTTTTATAGAAGACATCTTAAATTATTCCAGTTCAACAGCAGCTACTTTTTGTGTTGGCGCATTTTGTGCAGATGATGTTGCTATTAACACTTCAACACGATGGTTATATAAATATATACGAGCAGGAAATAATTATGCAAATTGGATTGCTATAGGAGACAATGATGCTAGCCTAAGTGTCACTGAAGGCTTTACGATGAAAGGGACTTCAGGAGCTAGTTCAATAGCAACGGAACAAAACTATGTGTTTAAAGGAAAACCAAACAATATTTTAAATGGAGATTCACAAATAATTCACACATCTTTTAGCAACCCTCAAGCAGATCCATCAAACCCTGAAGTGTCATTAGCAGGAAACCCATTTCCTTCAGCATTAGATGCAGATCAGTTTATAACAGATAATTTAACATCAACAAATGGGCAGTTATATTTTTGGGAACATTGGGGAGGTGGAACACACGAATGGGCTCAATATCAAGGAGGATACGCGACAAGAGTTATTGGTGTAGGTAATGCAGCCTCGTCACATCCAGCAGTTAATCAAACAACTGGAGGGGGTAAAATACCAGGGCAGTATGTGCCGGTAGGTCAAGGGTTTTATGTGATTTCAGATAATGATGGCGGTGATGTTGTATTTAATAATGCTCAAAGGTATTTTAAAAAAGAAGGAGGTACCTCAATATTTGTTAGACAGACCAATGAAAACTCTAACAATCAAAGTAATGATACTAATGAAATGATTATTGGGCTAGGCTTTAAATCTTCTGAAGGTTTTTATAGACCCGTATCTATAGCGTTTGGTATTGATGGCGCTACGGATAATTTTGATAATGGGTATGATGGTCTCGCTGGAGATTTCTTATCAAATGACGCACTATTAATTCATGATGACAATTATTATGTAATACAATCAATGGGAGAGTTTAATGAAGAAAAAGAAATTCCATTAGTTGTTTTTGTTGACGAAGAAAATAATAATGCTACTCAAAAATTCATGATAGATAGATTGGTAAATGTTCCAAATGACATTGAAATTTATATAAGAGACAATGTAAGTGGCGAAACACATGATATTATAAATCAGACCTATGAATTTTCTTTAGAATATGGAACACATAAAACAAGATTTTCACTAGTGTTTATAGCGCAATCTTTATCTATTGAAGAAGAAGCTTTAGACGCAGGCTTTAACGTGTTTATGAACAATCAAGCAGCTACATTAGATATAACTAAAACAGTTGATGCAGAAGTTAAAAAAGTTACGTTGTTTAATTATTTAGGACAAACAATGCAGATCTGGTCAAATAACGTATCAAATAACCAACTGAATTTACCTGTAAACAAAGTGAGTACAGGAGTATATATATTAAAAATAGAAACGAATAATAAAACAATAAGTAAAAAAATAATTATTGAATAGAAAATTATAATTAATCTACCCCAAAAAAAAATGAAGAAGTCCCTGCTATTACTTATCCTAGTGATAAGCACAGCATTTGTGTATTCACAAACAGAAAGACAATCCGCAGAAAAACACCTTAAAGAAAGAGGAGAATTGGTTTTTACCTTTACTGCAAACAATATCAAAGAAGTTAGAGAACTAGCCAAACTAATATCATTTGATCACGGTCAAGACCCTTCAAATCCATTAGTAATCAATGCAATTGCTAATAAAAAAGGATTTAGAAAATTTTTAGAATTTGATTTACCTTATACTGTAAATAAAAAATTGAACGAACCAAAAGATGTGGTTATGTTTGATCCTGAAATTCACATGAAAGGAGCATCTGCGGAAAGATTAGCTTACCCATACCCTTTGTCATTTCCTTTAGTTGCTTATCCTACCTATCAACAATATGAAGATCAAATGAATACATTTGCTACAGAACATCCTGGAATTGCTGAGTTAGTAGATATTGGAGGAACAGTGCAAGGAGTTGGTGGAGGTGATAAACGTTTGTTATTTATTAAATTATCTGATAACGTTTCAACAAGAGAAAGAGAACCGAGAGTTATGTATACCTCTTCAATGCATGGTGATGAAATTGCAGGGTTTCCAACTACGTTAAGTTTAATTGATCACCTTATTAAAGCGTATAAAAATATTGATGATAATGGAGATCCTCTTGGATCTGATCATCCTGATCATGATAGAGTTGTAGATTTACTAGACAATTCAGAGGTTTGGATCAATCCAATGGCAAATCCTGATGCTACTTATTGGAATGACAATACAAATACTTCTGTGGCTGGATCAAGAAGAAATAATGCTGGTGATGAAGATTTAAATAGGAATTACCCAGATAACGTACAACCTTTAGGTAATCATCCATTATGGACTTCTTATGAATTAGAAACTACAAACTTTATGACTTTAGCAGATAATTATCATTTTGTACTATCTGCAAATTTTCATGGAGGAACTGAAGTTGTAAATTACCCATGGGACAATACTTCGACTAGACATCCAGATGATGATTGGTATTTTTTAATTAGCAAAGAATATGCTGTCAATTGTCAAACTGATGGCCCAAGTGCTTATATGGATGCAGAATACACAGATTTTGTTTGGCCAGGAGTAACGAATGGTAATGATTGGTATGAAGTTTATGGGGGAAGACAAGATTATATGAATTTTTCCAAACACTGTAAAGAAGTCACGATGGAATTGTCAAATGATAAAACACCTCCAGGAACTGCTACTGCAAGCGATGATGAAATTATTGATATATGGAATTATAACAAAAACGCTTACATTGATTTATTAATGCAAGGAACTTACGGGTTTCAAGGTCTTGTTAAAGATCTAAGTACAGGAAATCCAATTCAAGCAAAAATCACGTTAGTTGGACACGATGATGTTGGTTCTTGGGTTGAAACAGAATTACCTTTAGGAGATTATTATAGACCTATTGATGCAGGAACATATGATATATTATTTGAAGCAGATTGTTATCAACCATTTACATTAACAGGTCAAACAATTGCAGATGGAACTAGAGTTGTTTTAGCTGATGTATTGTTGACGCCAATTTCACCAACAGTTCCAAATAGTTTATCTGCAACTAGTATTACATCAACAACAGCAACTATTGAATGGTCCGTTGTAACTAGTGGTAATTCTTATGATATTAGATATAAAGTAAGTGGTTCGCCAACTTGGATAAACACAACATCTACAACAACTTCATTAGATTTTACAGGATTAACTCTTGGTACAACGTATGAATATCAAGTTCAAGGAACATGTGGCGCATCAGTTTCTGGATATAGCTCAACTGAGACTTTTACAACTTTAGCCGTAAGTTATTGTCTATCTAATGGAGACAACAGCTTTGATACAGGAGTAACTCGAGTACAATTTGCTGATTTAGATAAAATAGATACAGATAATACAAATGACGATGGTTATGATGATTTCACTGCAGAAGGGGGAACCTCAACGACCACAGTTATTCAAGATTCAACATATTCTTTGAATGTTAGAATTGATACGGATAGTTATACTACTTTCGCTTATGCGTGGATAGATTTTAATGGAGATGGAGATTTTGATGAAGCAAATGAAATCTTTAATTTAGGCTCTGCCTCTAGTGGTGGTAACGCACTAACAAGTAATAGCCCTATAGATGTTGAAATTCCAATTGACGCAGTAGTTGGGCCAACAAGAATGAGAATTGCAGCAAGATATAATTTAGTTCCTGGATCATGTCAAATTGGTTACGATGGGGAAGTTGAAGATTACACGATTACTATAGAAGCAGTTTTAGGAGTAGAAAATGAAGTAGAGCAATTGGATAGAATTAACGTATATCCTAATCCTGTTTCAGATCAAGTTTTTGTTAGCTTACCAAATTCAATAGAATTGGTAGATTATAAAATATCTAACTTAATTGGACAGGTTGTTTTATCAAACAAGTTTGAAGATAACTCCAAGATAAATGTTAGTTCAATGAATACAGGAGTATATTTCTTATCTATTAATACTGATAAAGGAAATGTAACAAAGAAAATAGTAATTCAATAATTACTAATTCTAATTAAATAAAAAAGAGGCTTCAATCGAAGCCTCTTTTTTAATTGTATAAATTAAATACTATTTAAAAGCATTCTCACCAGTAATATCCATACCAGTAATTAATAAGTGAATATCGTGCGTTCCTTCGTATGTAATTACACTCTCAAGGTTCATCATATGACGCATAATAGAATATTCCCCAGAAATTCCCATAGCACCTAATATTTGTCTTGCTTCTCGAGCAATTTCCAATGCCATATTCACATTATTACGTTTTGCCATTGAGATTTGAGCAGTAGTTGCCTTATCTTCATTTTTAAGAACACCCAATCTCCAAGTCAATAACTGTGCTTTTGTGATTTCGGTAATCATTTCCGCTAATTTTTTTTGTTGCAATTGAAAAGCAGCAATAGGCTTTCCGAACTGAACTCTTTCTTTCGAATATCTTAACGCAGTATCATAACAATCCATTGCAGCACCAATCGCTCCCCAAGCAATTCCATAACGAGCAGAGTCTAAACATCCTAAAGGAGCACCTAAACCAGATTTGTTTGGTAATAAGTTTTCTTTTGGAACCTTTACATTATCAAAAATTAATTCTCCAGTAGCGGAAGCGCGTAAAGACCATTTATTATGAGTTTCAGGAGTAGAAAAACCTTCCATTCCTCTTTCAACAACCAATCCATGAATACGCCCATCTTCGTTTTTTGCCCAAACAACGGCAACATCAGCAAATGGAGCATTTGAAATCCACATCTTGGCACCATTTAAAAGATAATGGTCTCCCATATCTTTATATTTTGTTTCCATCCCTCCAGGATTTGAACCATGATTCGGCTCAGTCAATCCAAAACAACCGATAAATTCACCACTTGCTAATTTTGGAAGATATTTTTGTTTTTGCGCTTCGTCACCATATTTCCAAATAGGATACATTACCAACGACGACTGTACAGATGCAGTTGAACGAACACCAGAGTCTCCACGTTCTAACTCTTGCATAATCAATCCGTAAGAAATTTGATCAAGTCCTGCGCCACCATATTCTTCAGGAATATAAGGTCCAAAAGCACCTACTCCCGCCAAACCTTTTATAATTTGATGAGGAAATTTCGCTTCTTGACACGCCTCTTCTATAATTGGAGAAACATCACGTTTTACCCATTCTCTTGCTGTATCTCGTATTAAAATATGCTCTTCAGTTAGTAAATCATCTAAGCGATAATAATCTGGAGCTTGAAATAAATCTTGAGCCATTCTTTTAAATTTTGAAAGTTTTGTCAAATGTACAAATTATTAAATATGACTACCTTAAAATTTTAAATGAAAAATTGATTTTCACCAGATTATTAATTTTAATTATAGACTATTTATTGTTTATCTTTGTTCTGATGAGATTTACATTCGGAAAAGAAGAAAAACTTAAAAGCAGAAAGCAAATAGAGCAATTATTTATTGAAGGAAATTCAATTAAAGAGTTCCCATTGCGTTTGAAGTTTTTAAAAGTTGAGCAAGCAGATTTTCCGATAAAAGTTACTTTTTCAGTTCCTAAACGTAATTTTAAACTTGCAGTTGATAGAAATCGCATAAAAAGATTGATAAGAGAAACTTATAGATTAAATAAACACACTTTATTCAATAATTTGGAAGGTAATTACGTTATGATGTTTATTTATACAGATAAGGTTGAAAGGAGTTGTGATGATTTAGAGAAAAAAATGACACGTCTTTTAAATAAGTTCATAGAACAAAAATAAAATAAAATATAGATTTTGGAAAATATATTAATAACAGGAGGTGCTGGATTTATCGGGTCTAACTTTATTCCATATTTTTTGGAAAATAATTTCAATATCAAAATCATTAACTTAGATATACTCACGTATGCTGGAGACCTTACTAATTTAAGTGAAGTTGAAAACAATTCTAGATATACTTTTATTGAAGGAGATATTTGTGATAGAAATTTGGTAGATCAAATTTTTAAAAACCATGATATTAAAGGTGTAATACATTTTGCAGCAGAATCTCATGTTGACAATTCAATTTCAAATCCAGATGCATTTATAAAAACAAATGTTTTTGGCACATTTACTTTATTGGATGTTGCACGTGATTATTGGATGAATTCACCACATAATTATAAAGAAGAATATAAAGGATGTAGATTTCATCATATTTCTACAGATGAGGTTTTTGGGACTTTAGGTGAAGAAGGTTTATTTACAGAAACCACACCATACGCGCCAAATAGCCCTTACAGTGCATCAAAAGCTTCTTCAGATTTTATTGTAAGAAGTTATTTTCACACTTATGGAATGGAAGTCATAACAACCAACTGCTCTAATAATTATGGGCCAAAGCAGCATGATGAGAAGTTGATTCCAACAATTATTAGAAAAGCGATTTCAGGAGAAAATATTCCAATATATGGAGATGGGAAAAACATTAGAGATTGGTTATATGTTTTAGATCATTGTAAGGGAATAGAATTAGTTTATAAAAAAGGGAGAACTTCTGAAACCTATAACGTTGGAGGAAAGAATGAGAGAAATAATCTTTATATTGCAAGAACAATTTGTGAAATATTAGATAAAATTAAACCAAAACCAAAGTCCTATAAAGATCAAATCTCTTTTGTGACCGATAGACCTGGACATGACTTTAGATATGCAATTAATGCTTCTAAAATAGAAAACGAATTGGATTGGAAAGCAGAAGAAAATTTTGAGTCTGGAATTGAAAAAACAATACGTTGGTATTTAAAAAAATATAATAATTAATGAAGGGAATAATACTTGCAGGAGGATCAGGAACAAGATTACATCCATTAACATTGGCCGTAAGTAAACAATTAATGCCTGTTTACGATAAGCCCATGATATATTATCCGCTTTCAACATTAATGAGTGCTGGGATTCGAGAAATATTAATTATTTCTACACCTCATGATTTACCATTATTTGAAAAATTATTAGGAGATGGTAAAAAATTCGGTTGCGAATTTCAATACGCTATTCAAGAAGATCCAAAAGGTCTAGCCGAAGCATTTATTATTGGTAAAGGTTTTATAGGAAGCGGAAAAGTAGCGTTGATTTTAGGGGATAATATTTTTTACGGTACAGGTTTAGAAGAATTACTTCAAGAAAATAACGATCCTGAAGGTGGGATTATTTATGCATATCACGTTCAAGATCCTGAAAGATATGGAGTTGTAGATTTTGATGAAAATGGGAAAGCAATATCAATTGAAGAGAAGCCTAAAAAGCCGAAATCAAATTATGCTGTTCCTGGAATTTATTTCTATGATAATTCAGTCGTTGAAATAGCAGAAAATATTGAGCCCAGCCATAGAGGAGAACTAGAAATAACAGATATAAATAGAGAATATCTAAAACGAAAAAATCTAAAAGTAAGTGTTTTAGATAAAGGAACCGCTTGGTTAGATACAGGAACATTTAACTCTCTAATGCAAGCATCTCAATTTGTTCAAGTGATTGAAGAGCGCCAAGGATTGAAAATTGGAGCGATAGAGGAAGTAGCCTATAAAATGGGTTATATTACTGATGTTCAATTAAAAAGATTAGCAGAACCATTGATTAAAAGTGGTTATGGAAAACATTTATTAAGTATTATAGGGGAATAGAATGAAGGTGACAGAAACAAAATTAAAAGGATGTTTTATTATTGAACCTAGAGTTTTTGAAGATAAACGCGGTTATTTTTACGAATCGTTTAATACTTCGGATTTTTTAAAACACACCGACCAAAAAGTTGATTTTGTTCAAGATAATGAATCCTGCTCTACAAGAGGAGTTTTGAGAGGTTTACATTATCAAAGAGGTGAATATGGACAAGCAAAATTAGTCCGCGTTCTTCATGGAAAAGTGTTAGATGTTTTGGTTGATATTAGAGAAGGCTCTTCAACTTACGGTCAGCATTTCTCTATTGAATTATCATCAGAAAACAAGAGACAATTATTTATTCCAAGAGGTTTTGCTCATGGTTTTATTGTGTTGAGTGAATCTGCAACTTTTTTTTATAAGTGTGATAATTACTATAATAAAGAATTTGAAGGAGGAATTATTTATAACGATAAAACACTTCAAATTGATTGGAAATTAGATGAGAGTGAATTTATAATTTCTGATAAAGATTTAACACTACCAATTTTCGAAAATTGCTTATTATGAAAACTGTTTTAGTTACAGGAGGCGATGGTCAATTAGCGACGTGTATCAAGCAAGTTGTTAAAAACGTTGAAGACAAAAAGTTTGTATTTAAAAACTCAACAGAATTAAATATTACTTCAAAAGCAGAGCTTAATTCTTTTTTTGCAGATAATTCAATTGATTACTGCATCAATAGCGCTGCATATACAGCCGTTGACAAAGCGGAATCAAATTCTAAATTAGCTTTTGAAATTAATTCAATTGCAGTTAAAAAATTAGCGCAAGTCTGTAAAGAAAACCAAACAGTATTAATTCATATTTCAACTGATTTTGTGTTTGATGGAACTAATAATCAACCATATAAAGAATTAGATATTTCAAATCCTAAAAGTGTTTATGGAGCTTCTAAATTACAGGGGGAGAAAGAAATACAATTGATTTTGAAAGAACATTTTATTATAAGAACTTCCTGGTTATATTCAGAGTTCGGAAATAATTTTATGAAAACGATGTTAAGACTTTCTAAAGAAAGAAAAAATTTAGAAATTGTAAATGATCAAATTGGGACACCAACATATGCTATAGATTTAGCAAATGTGGTTCTAAAAATAATCAATGAAGGTTCTAAAGAGCATGGAGTTTATCATTATTCAAACGAGGGAAGTATTACTTGGTATGACTTTGCTAAAGAAATTTTTAAACAAAGCGATATAGAAATTAGTTTAAAACCAATTTTAACTAAAGAATATCCAACGCCTGTAAAAAGACCAATATATAGCGTTCTAGACACTACTAAAATCAAAGAAACTTTTCAAATTAAAATTCCAAATTGGAAAGAAAGTTTAGGAGTGGCGTTAAATAATTTTTTAAAAAACTATATTTGATTTTAATTTGAAACTAATCTATGGAAAAACTCATAAAAAGTAAAGTTTCATTAGTATTGCTTGTATTGGCAATACTAATTTCTTTTTCTTATAAATCAAATTTTTTTGAAATAGCTAAGCAAATTGAAATTTACACAACCTTATTTAAAGAGTTAAACCTTTATTATATTGATGAAATAAATCCTGCAGAAGTTACAGAGAGAGCCATAAATAACGTGCTTCAAAATTTAGATCCATATACCCGTTTTTATGATGAACAAGGTGTTGAAAATGCAAAAATTAGTGCAGAAGGAAGGTATGGAGGTATTGGCGCATCAATTGTATATAAGAAAGGGAATTTAAAAATCAGAGAAATTTTTAAAGAGTATCCGGCACATAAATCAGGGTTAAAGGTTGGGGATGAAATTTTTAAAATTGACAATACAATTTTAAAAGATCAAACTGAAGAAATTGTCAGAGCCATGCTAAAAGGCTTGCCAAATACTAGCCTCAAAATTAAAGTTAAAAGACAAAATCAAGAGCTAGATTTTAATATAACCAGAGAAACAATTGAAATAAACCCAGTACCATTTTATAAAATGATTGATGATGAAGTGGGCTATATTTCTTTTATCAAGTTTAATAAAAAAGCATCATCTGAAGTGAAAAGTGCTTTTGAAGATTTGAAATCTCAAGGGATGAAAAAATTAATTATAGATGTGAGACATAACCCTGGGGGTTTACTTGGTGAGGCTGTAAATATTGTTAATTTCTTTATTCCAAAAAACAAAGTTGTTGTTACTACACGTGCAAAATTAGAGAAGTTTAGCAATACATATAAAACTAGAAGAGCTCCATTGGACACTGAAATTCCCATTTCAATTCTTATTGACGATCGTTCTGCCTCTGCATCAGAGATTTTAGCAGGAGCACTACAAGATTATGACAGAGCAGTCATTGTTGGAGAGCGCTCATTTGGAAAGGGATTAGTTCAGCGAAGTAGAAAATTATCTTACGGAACTCAATTAAAACTAACTATTTCTAAATATTATACGCCAAGTGGTCGTTGTATTCAAGAGTTAGATTATTCAAATAGAGATTCAGAAACAGGAATAGTACCGAAATTTTCAAACGGAAAGGTACATAAATTCACCACTCAAAAAGGAAGAGAAGTTTATGATGGAGGGGGAGTAACTCCAGATGTAATTATTGGAAAACCTAAAAAAACAGCAGCAACAATGAGACTTCTATCTTCTGATGCCTTTATTGACTATGCTGCCGCTTACTATTATAAAAATCCGTCAGTTGTTGATGCAAACACATTTCAATTAGACGATAAAGAGTACCTATATTTAAAAGAATTTTTAAAAAATAACACTGATAAATTTGAATTAAAATCTGAAATAGAATTAAAAAAAATATTAGCATCTATTAAGGAAGAAAATTTAGATATTAAATCAGAATCACTAAATTTATTAAAGGAATTACACGCTGAAAAATTAAAATCTATTGATATAAATAAAATAGAAATTTTAGAAAAATTAACCTCTAAGATTGTGAGTTTATACCATTTTAAAGAAGGTGAGTATCAACAAAAATTAAACTTTGATAATGCTATAAAAGAATCAGCAATGATTTTAAAAGACGAAAAGAAATACTCAAGTCTTTTGAATTAGAATAATTAATGAATAAAACGTATCTTTGCAAGCTATATTAGCCTATGAAAAAACTAAAAAGAAGAACAAGATCTCAAGAATCATCAGCTGCAATTGAAAAATTGTATATATCGATGCGTCACTTGTTCAGTAGGGGTTTTTATAAACCAATGGGTGTATCAGGAGAGACACTTCGAGAGTCTTTATTGTCTTTACGTCCTGAAATTTATGGCTCTATTGCAGAAGAGAAGGTTGAGTTAAGCGGTTTAACTTATGTTATCGAAAGACTTCCAATAGGGATTGAAGAATGTAGATTTATTAATTTAACTGCAGATGAAGGGTATTCAAAATCAAAGTTTGAAGTAATCATTCCACCTAAAAGGCGTAGAAATTGTTATAGAATCGATAAAGATCAAATGAATATTGAAGTGACTCGTGGTCGCTCAGAAATATATGATATTCTAACGCACCTAACGTTTTTATTTATAGAATCACACAAGATTATGAATCGTGTTGTGGTAAATGATGAGGGGAAAATGATTCGTGAATGGATATTACTTGAAGAAATAGTTTTAAGTAATAAAAAATTATCACAAGAAGAACGTGAAGTTACTTTAGTACATATTGGAAATATTTTAGGCAGGACCTTTAATGAAGTCTCTGACATTTATAATGATTTTTCTACAGATAGTAATCCTGACAGGTTTTTTCAATTAATATACTGGTTAGGTAAACTAGCAATTAATGAGGTTTATAATAATGAAAAGCGAGAAATAGCTTTTACAGCTCTTTTAAGGGAAAGTATTGGGCACCATGTCTACGGAGAAATCTG
>TARA_B110000090_G_scaffold7060_3_pt1 | contig 32563 bp, 24 predicted proteins | sample TARA_B110000090 | Tara Oceans TARA_B110000090 (sample SAMEA4397239) | marine metagenome | biome: Polar Biome; feature: [SRF] surface water layer (ENVO:00010504); material: water (ENVO:00002006), including particulate matter (ENVO:01000060) such as... | depth 5 m
GTGGGAACGGAAAGAAGGGGACGGAGGTCGTACGACGATGGGTGAAAACGACGACGCCCACCCTCCACCCCGACGATGGAGAAACGACGATGGAGAAACTATCCAATTGTATCTTGGATGAAATTACGGTGTGGAACAGAATGGAGCTACAATGAGAATAGCCTTACGTTGTGGTAGGGCGTTGCAACCGATTGACCAACGAGAGGATGAAACCGACCTAAAGAGGGGGCCATTGTTTTTTAATGAGGCCCCATTTTTCAGAATAATATTTCCTGACATGATATATATAAAGGCTTTGACAAAAGACTTGACAAAAGACTGTGATGAACTGTGTCAAAACAGCATTGAATATTACTGTCGTTCTTTCGTTCATCGTATTACCCATCTACATACCAATATTACGACATTCATTGTACATAGGTCTTGCATCCGGAATTGTGTCAATAATAACCCTTCTCATGTGGCCATACTTCACTTTTAATATGCACCGAACACCGCTATATGTCGAAGATATTGAAAAATCAAACAATCCAACCTTAATTTGGTGGTTTAGACTCTTATTGTCTGTATCCACCTCCGTCGGGTTGGGAATAGTGGTGGAATTTGCATGGGAAAGGTTTCATAACGATGATGACATCCAATTAGCAGAGGTTCTTGGAGTTTTTGGTGGGTTAATGACACTTTTCAGTAAAATACACATGTTCACCGGTAATCTATTGCTTGGACTTTTTGGATACATTAGCAAAAGAACAAGGGTTGATATTTCGACTGCTCCATCCAATGATGATCTGTCACTTGTACATCAAAAAAAATTATGTGCAACTTAGTTGGGATTTATATTTTACGTCTAATGTTGATCATACTCTGATTTGACGACAACAATGGTGAACAATGGTACAAAATGCCGAAAACCCCGACCAAAATTCTCACGCGACGTCGAGAACTGTACCGTCTCAACAAATCCAAGGTCTTGGCCCGTCAAAAGGAACGTTACCACAACAACAAAGATGCCATCTTGGCCCGCCGACGTGAGTTGTACATGACCAACAAAGAATCAGTGCTGGCGCGGCAGAAAAAACGCTACCACCTGAATCAGGATACTATCCTCGCCCGTCAACGAGAGTTGCGTCAACTTAACAAAGTCGCTTTGAATGCCAAGGAGCGATTTCGCTACAAGAACGATGTTGGTTTTGCCACTAAATGTCGTTTGAGGCAGCGAATTCGTGATGCACTGCACGGGGTCGGTCGCAAGGCGGCAGCGACCGAAACATTGCTGGGCTGTACCTTTTCCACCTTTGTCACTTATTTGGAAACCTTATTTACCGATGGAATGACGTGGGACAACATGCATCTCTGGCACATTGATCACCGTGTTCCCTGTGCTGCTTTTGACCTCCAAGAGTCCAAACAGCAACACATCTGTTTTTGGTACAAAAATCTGCAACCAATGTGGGCGACCGAAAATTTAAGCAAGTCCGACAAATGGTGCTTGCAAGAAAAACAGGAATTGTGCCAGGCCTACTGCACGGAACAGAACTAGTATTTAATAGAATTATAAATGTGTTGACTAAGTAATGACTACAGTGCACGAATGTATGGTCGACCACGATTGTGAGTTGTTGCCACTGCAGCAGTTGTTACAACAACACGTCATAGTGTTTCACCCCCCTTGGTCTCTACCCACACTGCTGCAACGGTTTGTGTCGGCCCAAACACGGATGCAGCGCCGCATCAAAATTGAGATCAACCACAGCAGTAGAAACGTGTCGGTGGTCGAGGCCTCCCTCTCGCCCCCAGTGCTGCAGACAGTGGTGGCCTCTTTCAAATCCCACCGACTCGAACCACCGGTTTTAACGTTGACCGAGGCCCGTCAAAAAGAACGAGCTTTTCTTCCCCGCCACGTGTTCATCAATCCGCCGCTGCCACTGCTTCGTTGATTCACAACGCAAAAAAACGGGGTTGCCTGCCGTTGCGGGCCGGATGCCACATACAAGCCCGTGCCACGGTGTCGACAACAGCGATGGCCAACCAGATGTCGAGGCGAGTCACGGCAACCAAGATGTGCAAGATGGTCCCCAACCATTTGTAAAAATTGTAACAAGACACTAGAAGGACCTCGGAGGAAGACCACCGATGTTTATTCATATGTTGTCTTTCGAAAGTGCGCCCTACTGTTTCCTCCATGTAGACATGGGAGATTTGATAGGCGACCAACAAGCCCACGTAAATCAACCACTTTGTCCAGGTTTCGATAACGATGGAACCGACTTGAAAGGGTGGCCCCCAATGGTAAAAATCATCCAGTACATTTTCCATCCACATCACTGCAAAACAAGAGGCAGTGATCAAAGTGGCAATGACGATTGTGATGCTTCCCATGTGCAGCGGGTAGGGTTCCACTACAGTGCCCATCAAATTTTCTGTGGTATCACTGTGAAACTGTAGTCTCATCTGTTTAGGATTATATTGTATAAATACTCTATCTTTTTTGTCCATGATGCATGGTGATAACCTATTTCAAATAAATGGCCTCTTCTCCATTTTTGGTGGCTTGGGGCTGCTCATGTCTGGCGTGCAAAAAATGTTCGACTCGGGGTACCGCCCACCTGAAACACCCGTCGGTTGGGCGTGTGGTCTGTTGTGTATTGGACTGGGGGGGGTCGTGGCCTGTACCTGGTTCTCCTACACCCTGGTCTTGCTACTGGTTCAAAAAATAAAGGGGAAACAGAGATGGTCCATTACGACGACTCTGACAACAGGGATTTTCCTGGTGGGTGCCATGTCCTTTGTCTTGTTGGGTGTTTGGCTCACCTGGAAATACCCGTACAATCTGGGGCCCTGTGACTGTCTAGAAAACCAATGGGGGCCTCAGTGTGCTCCCTGTTCTTGCGCCGAACACGGTACCTGTGACTGGGGCCAATACGGCACTGGCACTTGCCTTTGTGACCCTCAATGGGGTGGGGTCAACTGCGATGTCTGCGGTGAGCGATGGAAGCCCGAACCCCAAGGCCCGGGGCCATCTTGCACAGTCTGCAAAACTGGCTATGCGGGCGAGGATTGCGAAGAGTGTGCCAAGGGGTATGCGGGTGAAGATTGTTCCGAGTGTGCCTTTGGCTGGCAACCCTGGACACATCGGTCAGAGTTGTTCCCCCGCACCATTGCGGACGATGGCCGCCATATCTGCGACGAGTGTCTACCCAACCATTTTGGGTACTACTGCAACCGTTGTCCGTACGGCAATGATGTACCGCTGCGCACTTTGGAGCACAACCACCGTGTCACGAACGGCACCCTTGTCCAAGTGTCGGGCTTGTACGGCACAGTTCAACAGGTGGAAACATTGGTCAATGGTCTTTGGTCCTCCAACACCAAGTACGACCCCCACAACTTTGATGTCCTCACCACGACCCGGGTCACCATCAAAGACGAAAGAACTCAAAAAATATCGGTTTCGTTACTATCCAATGTCGACAGTGTCCAGTGCAATAACCGTGGCACTTGTGTGGATGATGCGACGGTGTTGAAACGGAGCAGTCGCGACAGTGTGGATGGCAAGTACCCCTGGGAAAAGCAATGTTCTTATACAAACTTCCAAGCCTGCTCATCGCACACGGACTGCCTGAACTCGGAAAATTGCCGAGGCCGATGCCAAGGGGTCGAGTTGCCCGTCGACGCCAATTGGATGAACACGTTTAACGATGTTGTGTGTGAACAGGACAGCGACTGCCAGGACCAGTTGGGATATTTGGGGGGTCGATGTACCCAACGAGCCTGTTGTGATGAATCCCATCATGGAACAGGTCTGTGCGGGTGTGACCAGAAATTTTTTGGTGACTTGTTGGGCGATGAACGGCAAGAACACTACCAACGGTCACCGGCTTGTGATTTTTGCCCTGGGTACGATTGGTTCGAACAGAAACCAAATACCATCTGTTCCGGCAACAAAGGCACTTGCGTGCCCTCATTTAGTCGGATAGCTCTGGACGGGGCTGGTGGTCTCTACCAAAAAATGAGCTGTGCCTGTGGTGAGGAAGTGTTTGTGGATCCCACGACTAAAATTGTGTCCCCCGACAAAATCATTGCATGGTCAGGAAATTTGTGCGAATGCGGCGATTGGAACGACGATGCCGTCTGCGACGTCTGTGCCGATGGCTTTTGGGGCAAGCAGTGTCAAATGTGCCCAGGAGGGTCCGGACTTAACCAGTGTTCCCGCCATGGCAAATGTGATTCCGGGGTCGATGGTACTGGAGACTGTCTCTGCGACGTGTCCGAGGACAATGCGTGGATGTTGGCACCGTTTGAGCCTCGATACAACGGAGAGGAGATAGGAACCACCGCCGCAGGAGTCAGCGACACTTGCACTGAATGTGCCCCCAATTACTGGGGGGACACTTGCCAACAGTGTGATGGAATGGAAAAGGGTGCGGGAGGTGGCATGTTTCCGGAATCGGAACTCCGTGATATTTTCCAACCGGATGTCAGCCTCTCAATGGGCCGGTCCAGTGGCGAACAGAAACCCACCTCCATTTGCAATCGTGGTTTTTGCTACTTGGCATGTGGGGGAGGCGGGTGGTGCAACTGGGGGCGCAAAGGCGATGGTACCTGTTCCTGTTGGTCCAACAGTCTGGCAAACGAAGCCACCTGGAATCCGCTTGACAATGTCTGCATGGGGAACAACAGAGGCGACCCATCTCAAAACGGTTACGAGTCCTGTCCATCTTTTGGGTGGTGCAGTGGTGGAAGTTCCAGTCGCATTGACGGTATTTTTGATGCGTGTGGAACAGACAGTGAGTGGATTGGCGATCAAAAATCAACGGGGATGACTTGGAATAGAAATGTGTACATTACAGACCAAACGTCGTGGTCCCCGTTCGACGATTGGAAAAAGAACAATTACGATGGTGTCTGTGAACAAAACAACAAAGGCAACTGTCGTAAATGGATGCCCATCTCTTGGGTACCCTCAAACAGTTTCAATGGCTGTCGGAAACAGTGACGCTAATAAAAGCTGGGGGAACGGGGAACGGGCTAGGGGCTAGCTGGGCTAAATGGCAGGAGGCCTAATTCTTTATTCTACATTCTATCCTAGTTCTGCTACTCATCACTTGACACTATAAAAAGAATCATCTTTGATTCAATTATATTAACATGGCCACCTTCACCACCCACGTCCATCCCAGCACCATGTCCAAAGCCAAGCGACGCAAAGCCTCTGGAAATCCGAATATAATGGAACAAGTGACTATTTTCGGACCAGAGCGCGTTTCTGAAGCGATTGCACTACTCAAAAGCGGTCAGTTAGAAGTGGCTATCATCGATGCCAATGCGGTTCCACAATGTCCGGGCCAGGAAATGGTTCGATATTGGAATGCCAGAGTCCACCCACAACATCGTGTCCCAATACCTCAAACGTGGTCCGACATCACCCACAAGCCCTACAAAGGACTCCCCGGATTAAACGGAGGCATGTGGCACGCCTACGCCACCACTGCTCATGATTTCGCGCTCGACAAACCAGTTGTCACGAGATTAATGACTGAGATCACAGGCACTCCTGACTGGAGAATCCGACCCAACCGTTTGCGCTTTAATCCTGTCCACAAAGACGATGGCTACAAACAGGCCCACATTGAGGGACCCAACGTTCTCTCTGACCATTCCGGCATCTCGGCGATTGTGTGTGTGACCCCCGGCCGCACTTTCACTTATTACAAAGGTTCCAATAATAACCCACACTGCCGACAAATATTTGAAGAGATGGGTGGGAAAACTTCACTCTTTGTCCAGCCTACTCAGGCTCAATTGGCTCCATGGCCACGTACAACCATCCAGACGACAGAACCCGGCCAAATCATACTCTTTGCAGATTCCGTGGTCCATGAGATTAGCCGTCTTGGCAAGAATTCGCTCTCGCTATTTCTATCGCCATACGATCCTGCAACAGCGGTCTCGGAGGTCGAGTTCTATGCAGACTGTGCCACCCGAATGCAAGCCCTTCGCAAGAAAAAGGCACAACAGACGAGTCCACCACTCCCTACGCGTCTAATGCTTCCGGGACAGCGTCGACAACACCCCAAGGAATATTTTGGGTTGACTCGTCGAGAAACGGAGGTATTGGGGTCGTTGTTCCATTCTACGGGGTCTTATTGGCCTAGCGACAAGCCTACGTTCTTTTTGATGCACATGATGGCGTTTAACGCCTTCCAACCCAAGCTCTTGCCGTTTATGTTTGAATTCCAAAGATTTGCCCCTCCCCCCAAAAAAATTCCGATGAATGCGCGCGTGAGGGTCGAATTAGAAGATGGCAGTACGAAAGAGGGCGCCGTGATTGGCTTGCAAGAATCGGAGGACAAGGCAATCAATGATAAGTATGAAATTGCTTTTGACGATGGTACCAAGGTATTTTCCGGGGTTCCAAATATTTTTGTACGCAAATACAATTACGAGTTCATTACGCCGGAACTGGTCGCGGGTTGTGAAGAATTTGATCAGAGCTACTTTGAAAATCTGCCTTTTGTGAATATATCAGAAGATGAAATTGTTGCCATGAAGGCCACATTCACAGGTATCCCCAAATCCGCATGGCCGTTGATCAAATACTGGACGAAAGACATCAGAAAATGCTCCGACAATGTTTGCCTGCGTCGGGGATACATTTAAAATCGAGACAGTCGAATTACCCGACGGAGCCTCGCCATAGGAAAGGGTACTACTTTGATTCGTTATTTTTGATCGGGAAACACCGAAAAAATACGAAGACTAACAGTTTCAAAGTAACTTATTTTTTACAATAAAACGAGTGTAGATATTTTTTTATATTTTATAGTACATTGACCACAGTAGATTGAAAGAATTTGTGTCGTCAATGGCTCCAACTCTATACAAGACAGTCGTTGATTGCAGCAGTCCTTTTGAGCACACCATCCTTGTCTCATACCGTACAATTTTGTACGTTGTGTGCTCCATCTGAAGCGTATCCGACGGGCAATTGTTTGACTATAAAAGTCCTTGTGTGCTGTATGAGCACTGTAGTAATCCATTAAGGTTAGAAAAGTACCAATCCGACGCATGACGTCAACGTTTAACATATACTATTTTAGAGTCCCTATAAATAGATAGTACCAATAAATTTTCGGACTTTAAATCAACGTAAATTCATTTAAGGTTCTCTGAAGCCTACATCTACAAAAGAGACTGCCCACATATCAAAATAAAATCTTGATGTTGTCGTCGGAGAGTATAAAAAGCCGATAGTGTTGCCTAAAGAGCAATGATCAAAACAAGCAAGCCCATGAAAATCAAAACATCAGTGACACCCACTCGGCCTTTGTCGTTGATCGGACAAGTTGTTCAGTCAATTCGGCATTTCTTTAAACAGTAATTCTATGATTTATGCCCTGTACCCATATTTCCACAATTGTACTCATTGGGGATTCAAACAACCCACATATGTTCCAAAATGTCCCAAGAGAGAAAGGTCAGCGGGTTGCAAGAATCTGTTTCCACACTACCGGGTTCAACAGTAATTTGCCAAAGCCTTTTCTCCTATCCTTTCTCCAAATCCAATGATTTCCCAGAAGGGCAATAAATTACTATAAACACACCCCCCACGTCAGAACCATGTTGCTCCACCCCACACGCGAACGAACTCTTGTCAAACGCAATGGCAAGCCCCAGAGCTTTTCCACCCCTAAAGTGGCGCGATTTTTGGATGGGTTGGCCCAAAAAAAACCTGTCTTGGGGGAAATCGAGAGCGAATTAATTTGTTCCAAGCTGACGATGGGAAACAACATGAGCACCGTAGCACTGGCCGAGCACGCAGCTGAATTGTGTGCAGCACTGACGGTGCAAAACTGGCAGTACGGTGCTCTGGGCGGTCGAGTGTTGGTCTCCATGTTGCATCGTCGGACTCCCAGTACCTTTACCGAGTGCATGATGCTGTTGCAGGACACTTTGTCGGAGAGTTTCATTGCGTGTTGTCGACAGCACAGTTCGGTGTTCAACGAGATGGTGGTGGATGAACGAGACTACCAGTACAACATCATGGGAATCCGTACACTGCAGCGGTCCTATCTCCTGAAAAAGCAAGGCATTATCATCGAAAGGCCTCAATACATGTTGTTACGGGTGGCCGTGGCGTTGCACGGAGATAATCTCGGAATGGTGCGTCAAACGTACGAAGCTACATCGCGGCTGCAGTACACGCATGCTACTCCCACTTTGTTTCATGCTGGTCTGGCCAAACAGCAATTGGCCTCCTGTTTTTTAATGACCATGGTGGACGATTCGATCGAAGGCATTTTTGAAACTCTGAAGCGATGTGCTCTGATTTCCAAGGGTGCGGGTGGGATTGGTCTGTCGGTGTCCAACATTCGGGGCACCGGGTCTAGAATACTGGGGACAAACGGGGTCTCGAACGGATTGGCTCCGATGTTGAGAGTCTTTAATGACACCGCCCGGTATGTGGATCAGGGTGGTGGGAAGCGCAAAGGGTCGTTTGCCATTTTTCTGGAGCCTCACCATCCCGACATTTTAAATTTTTTAGAACTCAAAAAGAACCACGGTGTTGATTCAGAAAAGGCCCGTGATTTGTTTTACGGGATGTGGTTGTCGGACCTCTTCATGCAACGTGTCAAAGACAACCAGCCTTGGTCCGTGATTTGTCCCACGCAGTGCCCAGCTTTGCAAGACGCGGTGGGAGAGCAGTACACTCTGTTGTACACCGACTGCGAAAAGAGCGGACAGGTCATTAAAACGTTCGAGTCGGCCCGGGAGATATGGTTTGCCATTTTGGACTCGCAAATTGAGACGGGGACCCCGTACATGATGTACAAAGACCACTGCAATCGCAAATCCAACCAGCAAAACCTGGGCACCATTCGGGGCTCCAATCTTTGTTGTGAAATAGTGGAATATACCTCTCCGGAGGAGACTGCAGTGTGCACATTGGCTTCGGTGTCGCTCCCGGCGTGTGTCCACAACGGTGCCTTTGACTTTGAACAACTGGAACGGGTGACTCGAATAGTCACTGTTAATTTGAACCGCACCATCGATGTCAATTGGTACCCTATTGAGCAGGCCCGAACTTCCAATTTGAAACATCGTCCCATTGGCATTGGTGTGCAGGGATTGGCCGATGTTTTCCAACAGTTAGACCTGCCCTACGACAGCGACACCGCTCGTACCCTCAATAAACAGATCTTTGAAACCATCTACTACGCGGCCCTGTCTGAATCGGTCTCTCTTGCCCAACAGTTTGGGAGCTACTCCTCTTTTCCGGGGTCGCCCTTTTCACAGGGTCGGACTCAGATTGAGTTGTGGGGTCAGACCCAGACAGATGAGCGCTATCCTTGGTCGGTGTTGCGGCAGGATTTAATGCAGCACGGGGCCCGTAATTCTTTGCTGACTGCTCCCATGCCCACTGCATCAACCGCACAGATCATGGGCAACACGGAGTCGTTCGAACCGCGCACCTCCAATTTGTACACCCGACGGGTATTGGCGGGGGAGTACATTGTAATCAACAAATATTTACAAGAGAAATTGACCAAGTTGGGCCTGTGGTCTGAAAAAATGGAGCGCCAACTGATTGAACACCGTGGTTCCGTGCAACACATTCCAGGGATCCCGACCCATGTCAAAGAGGTCTTCCGAACAGTGTGGGAAATATCTCAACGTTCCATCATTGACATGGCAGCGGACCGAGCCATCTATATCGACCAGTCCCAATCCCTCAACTTACACATTGAAGACCCGTCACCGGCCGTCCTCACCAGTGTACATTTCTACACTTGGGCCAAGGGATTAAAAACTGGCCAGTACTACTTGCGCACCCAACCCAAGGCAAAAGCCATCCAGTTTACAGTGGCCACCAAGCGACAACAAATAATGGAAGAACAAGAATCCGAATGTGTCATGTGTAGTGCCTAATGTTTCAAATCATTTCATTGTGGAGCCACCACCTCTGCCACAAGAGGGGTTTGAGAGGGTTTGAGAGGGTTTTAGAATAAAAAGAACTTATGTTTGTTTTTAATATGTAACTGATGCTACTGTGATTAGCATCACATGTTTACTACTGACACTCTCGAACGCTTATGGTGCACAGCCAGAAATTGCGATTCTGTCTTTCCAATCACGTACAGCAACTTGTTTGGGACTGACAGGTTGGCCGTGTTGCCGCTGTTGAAGGAACCACTGCAGTCAACACTCCATCAGATAATGCAGCAAAAGATAGACCATGGAACCAACTGTGCGTACAAACACTGTGATGGTATTCTGGACCAAGTGGGGCACTGTTCCAACAGCTGCGAACAATCTGGGATCAATGTCATCTGCGACATTGTGGACTGCGCCAACTGCGACAGTTATGGGTTTCCGTGCCCCACCTGCAAAGTTGAAGTGTTCCACAATCAATTGCCACGCGAATTAGAAGACTACTAAGTTAGGTAATGCTTCAAAGATTGTCTCTGTTTTTTAATAACATCGGTCCGATTTGGGTTGTTGTTTTGTCCTGTATTTGTCTTCTTGTACCGAGGGCAACCTCTGCAGTTGTTGTACCAATGTTGAAAAAGTTTCATGGACATGATCATTGTTTTTGGCGGAGGTCTCTTTGTAGCAAAGTCCCTTCGAGACTGCCCAAGCTTTGGCCATTTCCAGGGGCACTTCCCGTGGCAAATCCAATTTATTTCCCACTAAAATAGAGACCGTGTTTTGGGGATTGCCAAAAGTACGGAATTGCCGCCACCATGTTTCGAGACAGTCGAAGGACTGTGTAGAGGAGATGTCGTACACAAAGAGGACAGCACAAGCACCCCTGTACAAGTGAGACCCCACTGATTGAAAACGCTCTTGCCCGGCCGTGTCCCAGATGCACAAATGGGTTTCCTCGTCCGCTTCTTTGTGGCACACTTCCACACCGATGGTGGTTGGTACTTGGACTTGAAATTTTGAAAAGGCGTACTGATTCAAGAGACTGGTTTTACCAGCACCAGCCGCTCCCACAATCACCACTTTGTACGACATTGGACCAGCCGAAGCGTGCTCACTTTATACACCAAAATCAAACAAGTGAATCGGGGTTATCATTGGAACACGAATCACGCAATTGGACGAGGCAGTGCTGTCTCTGTATTGACAATGTTTTCAATGTCAATGCCGGGTCTCCAATACATGATGGCCAGGGGGGCTGTCACCGTGACAAAAGGAATATCGTCGTCACAGGCCAGTTCCAAATATGGTTTGAGTTGTACCGACGCCACGGAGGAGGACGGACCTCCCACATTTGGAGTATGGCAGTACTGGCCAATGTCGCATTTTAGAAACAGGGTCACGTCGGTTGCTTGGGAGATGTCAATGGACCACAAGCCGGGACGCGTGGTCTTCCACGAGACGGAGGGATCTCCCCAGTTGACGGAGACAGTGCATGCCCCGGTCAGCTGGAATCGGGTTGTCGACCTGGATGTGGAGGGCAGTGTCCACTGAAGTTTGTTGTAAGTCGGGCCGTAACTGATTAAATTAAACCATTCCTGAACCCAATCCACGAAAGAGGCAGCATTGGTCTCGATACTACCGTCGACATGGGCGTCCCCCAACGGTTGAATCCTCATGTGAGATTTGACAGGTGTGATTTCAAAAACAGCCGGTAAACCTGTACAATTGACGATGGTTAAACGGGTATAACAATTTAATATCGACATTAATATATATTAAAATTTGTTTAAATAGGAATCTTCACTGTTTTACAGAATTTATTGGTTGCAGGACTACAGTCTACGTAGACTCTGAAAATTTCGCATATCGGTCACCGTTATAGTCTCACGCTTGGCAATCTCGGCTATGAAAGCAGCACCACTGAAAATAGACGTCAATTCATTCTCGGATGCCGCTTGGAGAGCTTTGATGGCATCAACGTTGAACCGAAGTGTGCCTTCGGAATGTTTGGCGGCTTCCTGAGTCACAATTCTTTTAAAGGTCGTGGCCGGAAGAATCGAGCTCTCGCGTTCTTGGAGGAGGTGGACCTCTTTGGCCAAGCGGCGTTCTTTGCGAGTTTGTTTAGAGACAGGGGCAATAGAAAAACTAGACATGTTGGACGAGATTGAATGCTCCCCCTTTATACCACATCTCGTTAATTTTATGGATTATGTGCAACATTTCCGTGAATCCAGGACTTACTCTTCAATTCGGGGTTGATGGAAAAGAATTGCACACTTCTCTACCGTCAAGATAGTCCACTTCATCCACTTCAAATATAAAGTTGTTCAGTTCCTCTCTGTGTTGGTACTTCTTGTACAGTTCTGCATCGCAGCTAGTAGCGGTGGAGTGGTTCAAGCCCCCGCTTTGGCCCATGCCGTTGGCCGAGTGTCGGCTGGAGCGTCACCGGTTCTTTAGAATTTCGACTTCCATGCGTCCCAATATTTTTGGGCCATTTTTGCGTGAGTGTCGTCCTTGACAATGATTCGTGTCCAATACTCGCAGTACCGGGGGGTTAACAGCGTCGAAATAGACCGTCGAGTAATCACCACCGACTTGTTGGGACGGACACTGTCGTAGAAACGAATGCTGTCCATCGGGTGGCCGTCCGCTTTGCCGATAAACCCCACGCAACAAAAATCGACAATCATGTCCTGTTCCGTCAGTGGATGCTCAAAGTCAGTGGCGGCAATCAGGTCCGATACTGTGGGCATCGTGTCCCAAGGTTGGGTTCGTTTGCAAGTCACCACCACTTTGTAGAGCTGACGCCGGTCAATGCGACGCACTATGGCACTGGCTGCGGTGTCTCCATGGCGGAGCTGATCCAAAATGCCATCGTCAAACATTAAAAAATTCTTCATGTCGTGGATAGAATCCTTCAGTGGAGCGTCGCAGGCTCGCAAGGCGTCAGCAACCATGTGGTAGATGGCCACCACTGCAGGATGGCGGTAGACCGTCGTGTGCAGTCGATATCTGGTCTGAAACAGGTTGTATATGTCTTCGTACACCTTTTTTTGGTAGCAAATGTGTCCGTCGATCACACGCGCCGCATTGATGATGCGCATCGTGTCGGTATCAAAACCTCCCGTCGAGAGACCGCATGCTCGGGCGTCTCGTTTAATGTATTCCATTTTGTCGACGTCCAAATGATTCACTTGGTTGGCCACGATGTGGTACAAGAACCCTTCTTGGCCTTTGCTGGGGGCAATCAAAGACTGGACGAAGGCGATTTCTTCAACGCCGTAGGGAAAGTGCGAGTCAGACAACAGTTGCGCCACGATCGACACGGAACGCTGTTCGTGGTGGGCCATGGGGGATGTGTGGTCAGTCAGGAAAATGTCGTCAAACAGATGGGAAAAGGGTCCGTGCCCCACGTCGTGCAAGAGGCCTGCCAATTGTACCAACACTATTTGGCGGGCGGTGATGCACAACTCGGGCTGTTTGCGATGCAGCGTCGTGGCCATGTGTCCCGCCAAGTAAGCAACAGAAATGGAATGTTCGAAACGAGTGTGTGTGGCCCCCAACCACACCCATTGAGCAGTGGCCAGCTGCTTCAACCGGCGCAGACGCTGAAATGTTGGAGTGTTAATGATGTCCATTATTTCGGGACCCAATTCATACTCGCGGTGCACCGGATCAAAAATTGTTGTTGGTAATGAAACAGCCATTGTTTTACGTTTTTTAGACATGGTGTCAACGCTGACTACAGATGCTGGTAGAGACATCGAACAGAATATGTGTAACCTATGATAATTACTGTATTTAAGCATCAGTGTTATGCAGTGCAATGAATATTCATATTTGCCAGTCTGTCGAATTTGAAAAGATTAAAGAATGGTCGGGTGCCATCCCCCTTACACGGAAGCGTCTGTCCATTCAACAGCTGTTGGATACAGGGGAACTGGAGGATGATGATCTGGGGACACAACTTGAGAAGTACATTGCCGATTTGGACATTGCAATGCAATTTCTCGCTCGTGAACGTCATGTTCCACTCGACTCGGTCCCCGGTTTCTCTTGGAGGGTGCAGCATCAACAATTCTATTCTCCCTGTTGGAAAGCCGAAGCGATCCTCGCCCGTTTGACGCTGGCTGATTTGTACCTGAGCCGTGGTCGGGACCAGTTGCCGGACTACAAAAAGGCGTCCATCACATTTGCCAAGGCAATTTATCTTCACCAGCAAATGATTGGTCAGTTGGACAGTTGGAAATGGAAAACGTCCGACCATCAACAGTTTTTTTTTCAGAAAGCTTGGCATCGTTCCATGGTGTCTCAATTGCAGTGTCTCCGCCACTTGGCAATGGTGTCGGTCGGTCTCGGAAAGTCGGTAGCGGACAAGACTCTGTACATAGTGGCGCAGCGGGGAGTAGCTGCTGCGACTACTTCCGTTGCGCAGTGGCCCAACACCGTACATCAATTGTTGCCACTGTGTGAGTACATGCGGTACTACTTTTCCTCCAATATGTTGTGGGAAGGAGGTCAGTATGGAGCATCGCTGCACAGAATGGAACAGTGGTTAAGGAACAAGCCGGAACTGTCGTTGTTTGAAAACATCAACAATGAAATTGATAAGGTTGATTTTTTGTTGGAGGAGCGACAACGCACCAATAACGGTGCCTATTTTGACCCAGTGGAAGAGTCCACACCCCTGGCTGCACCTGTAGAACTACTTGACAATTCAGACGTCCAACATCCCTAGCCCTGTCGGGACTAGCGTCAAAATAATTCTGCGAAGACGGGCAAGAGTTCTGCGGTGACGGACAAGAGAAACGTATTATTAGTCTTTCAGGTACAAGAATAGACAGTAACAGACAGTACAACTGTACAGCGCAAAATATGTTGATTGTAGTCAATTATTATGTTAATATATATTTCCACATCTCTCCCTCTATAGTGTCTCGGTCGCAAGTACATTGTAGTGCATAGTAAGGCGCTCTTTTTGTTCAGTGTCAGACATTGCAAGAGTGTCCAACAACTCCTTCAATCTTCGTATGTCGTCCGCTGTCAGCTCAGCCCGACAACAAGTATTCGCATCGACACTGCCACATGTGACACCAACGCACTTTGTGGACGCCGCCGCCGCAATCAATTCACCCTGCTTGTAGTTGGGATAAGCACACACATCGGCCAAAGCATCACCGGTGAGCGAGTCACATTTTGCTGGCTCCGGCTCACAGCAAGTGGCCGCATCGTCAATGTCACAGGTCGTGTCAGCACAGTATGTGGAGGCAGTATCATCAATCAATGCACCCGTGTACTCATCGGCTTGGCACCCCGTCGTAGCGTCGAATGTGACGCACTTAGCCTTTTGTTGACAGCAAGTGTCTGCATCGCTATTGCTACAGATCGCGCCAGCGCACTTGGTGGTGGCCGCCGCAGCGATAAAAGTACCCTTGTGGGAGGAGAGAGTGCAGATCGAGGGGGATATTTCTCCGGAGGTACAGATATCCTTGAGTTGACAGCAAGTGGCCTCGTCAATAGGGCCACACACCCGACCAGCGCAGTCCGTAGCGACAGCACCAGCAATAACAGTACCCACGTAATCCGCACCACTGCAGATGTCATTTAAGGCGATGATACTGCCACATTTAGCTTTGGGTTCACAGCAAGTGGCCGCGTCGACGGCGGCACACGTGGGACCAGCACAGTGGGTGGTGGCAGCAGTAGCAATTAAAAAACTCGTTTGAGAGTCCCCAGTGCAATGAGCAGTAGAATTGAATGTGTCGCATGTAGCCTTGTGTTGGCAGCAGGTGGCTGCGTCGTCGGCGACACACGTGAGACCAGAGCAGGAAGTGGAGGGCGCATCAGTAATCAAAACACCCGTGTAACTTGCACCAGTGCACATACTAGTCACGGCAGCGGTGTCGAGGGTGTCACATTTGGCCGGAGGCGTGGGTTCGCAGCATTTGCTCTTGTCGCTGGTGACGAGACCACACAGTTTACCAGTGCAGGGAGTGGAGTCCGCCGCCGCAATCAAAGCACCCGTGTACTCCGCACCAGTGCACAGATTAGTCACTTGAGCGGTGTTGAGGGTGTCACATTTAGCTTTGGGGTCACAGCAAGTGGCCGCATCGGCAGCGCCACACGTCCCGCCAGCACAGTTCGTGGAAGCAGCAGCGGCAATCAAAGCACCCATGTAATTTGGTTCCACACATACAGTCGCAATGGTGAGGTCGGCACATTTAGCCTTGGGTTCACAGCAAGTGGGAGCATCGCCACTGTTGCAGGCCGCCCCGGTACAGAAAATGGAGTCCGCCGCCGCGATGAAAGATCCAGTGTATTGGTCGTCACCGCACAACGTCGTAGCGTTGGACGTGTCACACGTAGCAGCGGGTTCACAGCAAGTGTCTTTATCGTCCATCTTGCAACACACAGCACCAGTGCATTTCGTGGAGCCTGCCGCCGCTATCAACGAACCGGAGTAGGGATCGCCACCGCACAGTTCACCCAAGTGGCTGCCGATGACGGTGCTACATAATGCCGGCTCAACTTCACAGCATTTGGCCGCATCGGCAGCGACACACGTCCCGCCATCACAGAAAGTGGAGTTCGACGCCGCAATCAAAGCTCCTGTGTAGTGGTCAGCAACGCACCCACCGGCGCCGAACGTGTCACACGCAGCAGCTAGTTCACAGCAAGTGTCTACATCGTCCATCTTGCAACATTTGGCACTTTTGCAAACATTAGCACTAATCACACCGCCAGTGTGATGTCCGCCGGTGCACATTATGGCCAAAGTGGGGGCGGGGACGGTGCCACAGACTGCCCTGTTTTCGCAACAAGTGGTCGCATCGTCACCTGTCTTCTCGGCAGCATTGTGGATCAATTCACCCGTGTGTAGCGCATCAGTACACACAGCCGTAGCGTTGAGTGTGTCGCACTGTACGGTGGCTTGGGCCCCAATGATCATTGTACAATAAAATATTAAAGAAAGTATTTTAGAAGGAGTCATGGTATACAAATCAAAAATGTTGTCCTTATATAGTAATGTTTTGTACCCTAGCAAAGTTGTGCATTGTAAGTTCCTGTTACAACCACTGCTGTTTCATCGCTGGACGAGTCTGTTTCGCTGTCGTCCTCAGTATCTTCTGCATCGTCAGAAGATGATGGTTCTACTACAGGCAGGTATATTTCAAATTCGTCATTGTCGTACTTGTTGCCGTCGCTCATCTGGGTTTGATCTACACCAAAGTCGATGGACGTGACCGACAATATTTCGCCCGTCTCTCGAAGTTTGACCTGGACACCGACATCTGCAATGGGCACCCACTCCGTCTCCATCCCCGAGTCGTTCTGGTCGGCTTCGTCTGCAGATAGGGGTAGAAGGTCGTCTTCTTCCTCCCCGGACAGGGGGGTATACTCGTCGTCAGAAACAGTGCCAGGAACAGAATTCACAGGAAGCCCGACTGCTAGCCTACACGCACCGGACATTGTCTCTGGTGGGTGGGCATGTAGCAATTGCCCAAGCTGACTCACATTGTACGAGCCGATAGTACCATTTATATTGACCCGATACGACTCTTGTTCCTGCACTTTGTTTGGTTTGTGTTCGACAATTTTTCCAATGGGCCACTGGTCCGAGTGTGATTGTTTGTATTGGTTTATTTCCTGTTCTTTTTTCCCAATGCTGTTGCGGATTTCGGCATTCCATTTGGGTCTATTGGGCCCGGATTTTTCAATAATTCGAATCCTGTTCAACTCGGCCAATTCCTCCTCCAATGTAGCCAGAGGGCGATCCATATCTCCATTGTCGATGTAGACTTCGACTAACTGACCCACTTCAAAGTGAACGACTCTATCGAGATCATCCTGTTTGGGGACGAACATTTCTTCAATCATATCGTCCACGTCTTCTTGTTCTATTATATTTTTAGAATGTAGTCTTATCTTTCGCGAACCACCACTTTCGTTGATCAGTTTTAGATCACGTTTGGTGACGCCATTTTTTTTACAGACAGACCTTAAACCATTCTGTTCTTGAATGAGGCAATAGTCTTGTAGGTCGATGTCAGTGATACCTGTCACCATAATTGCATCTGTAAAAACGAATGTGTTCCAGTTTGGAATTGTGTTGGTTGGCGCTTGAAAAGCGTCCCACAGTGCTTCAATGTTGCCACATTGAAGAATGGACTGTTCAAGCGTGTAATTGTGGGCGTTTAGATTCAATATTCGACAGACCCTAAAATTGTATAGTACTATGTGACCTGGTTCGTAGTGCAATTCCAACACCGAGCTTAATTCGTCTTCTTGGACGTTGGCGACCGCTGAACTGCCAAAGTTAATGGTGTACGAACGATTCTGTTCATCCACTTTGGACACCGTCCCCCGTTGACCATCCAACACAACAGCGACGTTCACATTGTACACATGTTCCCACACTTCATCCATGTTGTCTTCAGTGTCGGAGTTGGTCTCTTTTTCGCTATTGTAAACGTAGTTGTTGTCATCTTGTTTGTCATCGGGGTACATCGACGAGACCAGCCGATATTGTTGGAACCAGGTGTCTAATCGCCTTGCAATGTCGGGGGGGTCCTCTTCGTACTTGTACAGGACGATGTGTTCCGGGTCGGTGGCCCTGTTGTTTGTGTCTCCAATTTGGGTCACCTCTACTCTTTGCCAGACTCCCTCTCTGTTTAATATCTCGATGTCGCTCTCCATTGTAACGAGAGGACAGTCCGGAAATTTCCACTCGTCGCTGTTGTCGCCATCGGGTACAAACACCCACATTTTCAATTTTTTTTCCTGGTCTTCAAAGGCTGCCACGTCGTCCTCGACAACATATGTTCCCCGTTGGAATTGTTTGTATTTTCGACTGGCTTCGTTTTTGTATTGAATAATGTCCTCTTTTTTTCCCTCAACGGAGCTTCGATTCAAAGCCATCCACTTGGGTCTGTTGGGTCCTGTTTTTTCCAGCTCTCGAGTCCTTCTCAACTCGGCCAGTTCCTCCTGTAATGCTGCCAGAGGTCTTTTTATTTCCTTTAAATAATCTTTGAGCTGTATCTCGTCGGCAGGCGATTCCATAAATTTCGCAGTCCACCAAGGCTTGTTGACGTATTTCACCTGTACCAACATTCCCATCGCTAACTGAGACGGCTTATCCATGAAAAGGACTGGCTCGATGGTCGCGTCTGCCCTGGATATGGAGGCAAACTTGGGTCGATTGCCACCCTTCACCATAAACGTATAGGAACTGACACTTTGCAAGTGTAGAATCAAATTGCGGGGGCCCTCCGCCAACAATTTTGCAACATCGCCTCTTGTCTTACGATTGTTCAATGTGACCCGCACTTTGGTCCCGGGACGTTGACGTCTGGCCTGTTTTCTTTTGGGTGGGCGCCTGCTGTTGGACCCGGGCTTGGAGCGGGCGGACACGGTAATGCGGCGACGCTTGTTGGGTCCGACAACAACACGTCGCCGATTCTTGTACATGATAAGCCTGTTCATGGCGCCTACACGTTCGATCTCTCCCTCAATGTCCTTGATATTTCTTGGGGTGGTGGTCTCTTTGGTTTCGGTCGGCGCTTGTGTGGTTGGAACGACAAAGTGTGCGTACTTGGCACTAATATCCAATATTGACGTCTTTATTGCTTTCTCCGGCCTTGTTGATGTTCCACCAAAGGAGTGGACATCCAACCTCAAGCATGCTTCGTACAGTTGTCGAATGTTGTTTTTCATTGCGTCTGTGTTTCCCTCGTTGCGGTTCCGTTCAGCTTCGTCGATCAATTCGTTCATGGCGTCAATGATTTCGAATTCGGTACCGACACTGTTTACCGAACTTTGGGTGAGTGTGCGGGTGAGTGTGCGGAGTGCTGCATTCAGCAATTCGATCAGTTCTTCGTCCTCTAGTTCGGAGGTCATGGCAGACGATTTAGGAAAGCCGTCGAAAGTGCGTTTCATCTCGCTCGGTAGAAACAGACCCAGTTGTCCTATTGTAGAGAGCGGAGAGACAGCAGCCGTAGCCAGAAAATGGTGGTTGCCGTTATTGGTGACCTTTTGGGTTTGATTGGAGACGAAGTGATTATATGACGCACTCATCGATGTGCAAAGTGTCCGAGTGTTTATATAGGTAACTTTGTATCGGCATGTTGTCCAATGTTCTCGTAGTGCACACACGTTTAAATCAGCGTTGTGGTGATGGGACAGAATGTCAACGGGGAAGGCAGTACCGCTACAATCTTGTTTTGCGATGTCCCGATGTGGGAGTGGAAATGGTGGCATCTTTTCGACATGACAATTACGGAGGACACATCCAGGAAGATAGTTGTGGATTTCCCCCGATCCAATGTACGTTTGTCCTAAACATTTCCAAGCACAACATGAGTGAGCCAAAAATGGATACAAACAGTCCCAGTACGGAACTCGACACAAAGCCTGGCATCGACACTGTGTTGGTCCATTGGGAAGAGTTTGCCTTGTGCGTGGAAGAACATTTCCATGCTCAGGAGATGTTTAAGCGTAAACCCCACGGCAAACCAATGGGTCACCGGTAGCACCACACCCCCATGCAATGGCCGTTGATGCGGCGGTTGCGGCACTGCTCCTCCATAGTTTGTTCAATCCGGTAGTCCGTTTCTGCCCAAGTCCAGACGGGGAGGTTCCATTGCGGGGATTGCCCCAGTTGTCGTAGCAGTGTTTTCTCCCTGGAGGAGTACATGGGCTTGGTGGATCGCAGAATTCCCAACGCTTTGGTAGTGTAACGCCGCATAAACACAAACATACATTCATCTTGGTTGTTTTTGAGAGTGGAAAAGGCGGCGTTGAGCAGAGGAAATTCGGTTTCCTCGGCCGACATCATATATTTAGCAAAGAGAACAGCGATGTCGTCCACAGAGGCCTCCACTTGTAACGGAACAAACCACGAAGCACAAAAACCCTTGTGTAATAAAATTTTAGAACATATTTGTACCCTTTCCGATTGCATTTACCACCTTCTTCTTGTATTTATACTGTATTTTAAATAGGAGAGGTAGTCCACCCAAACCAAAAAGTGCACTATAAATGTCAATCTTCCGACACCGAAACCCCAGTCATGGTGGAAGATGTCATTGTAATTGGAACCTTGGTCAAGACATCCTTTGAACGTCTTGCAATGTGGTCCAAGGTGTTGTTCCTACTCCGACTCGTTCTTTTTGTTTATCTCATGGCGTCTAGTTCCCACCAGAGGATTGGAACTATTTGTGCCTTTGTTTCTTTGGGGGTCGTGATTCCTTTATGCGGGCACAGCAGTGCTGCCGCACGCAACAGGACATTTCTGAAATTTTATTCGTATGTACAGGGCGGGTTGAGTTTGATAATATTGTTTGTTGTCTGGGACACCACTGAAAGCCGGTTGATGCTCAATGACGTCTGTAAAGAATGCACATCTGTTTTTGAAAGAGGGGCAGAGACTTGCCAGTATCAGGCACCGTCCAGAGGCTATGCTGGGACCAGTATTGGTCGATCCCAGTGTCGTCATGTCCCAAGCATTGTCGAAATTGTATGCACTGCCTGTTTGCGGACGATGATTTCGGGTGTCTGTTGCTGCTCCGCATTCACAGCGCAAAAAATGATCACCGACAAGTATGTCGTGGCACAACTTATGGAATCGGTGCCCGAGGTAGAAGTGTTTCCAGTAAGTCTCCGGACAGAGCTCCAGGAGGACGCCAATCTTTGTCAAGGTAGTTCGGACGCAGTCGGAGTGGAGGAGAACCCAGGAGGGGGTCAGGTTGTCTGAGGGTACAAGTTGCTTCAAAACAACACAAAAATGTGTATATAAGCCTTTGCTCCGTACACAAATGTCACGGTTAAGTCGAGCAATTGGTCGTCGGGACAAAGCGCACGCCGTGATGGCACTGTTGGAATCGAATCTTGGAGACATCAAACCGCTGTGTTTGGCTTCGGACTTGACATGCCTTCTTCGGGACATTCCGGCGTCCAAAATTGGTGCAGTGCCCCAATCCAGTGCCAAACTTTCACCAGAGTGGGAAACAATTGCGGTAGTAGCACGGTGTGTCTCGTACGTCGAACTGTGGGACACGCCGGTGGGAACCATCCGGAGCTACATTCCTGCCAAAGATTCTGTCAATGTCAATAGTTTGAAGGATCAATGGTTACTCTTCAAAGAGGACAGCAGCAAAGATGTGTTGGATTACCTGCAGTTGTTGCTGCAAAAACCATTGGATTTTCATGTCTAGTGGAGTTCTTATTTGGGTTGGGGGGGAGGGACATCACTGTTTTGTATCTGTTTTAAAGTGTTTTCGTACATTGCAACCCCTTTGTGTGTCAATAATAACAGTTCCTCCAGGGTCGGAGGCGCCATCGGTTTGTTGTCCAATGTTCGAGCGGCCGCCCATCCCAGTATTGCACCGGTTGCGAATTTCAACATCTGGTCTGGGTGTTGTGAGGACGGTGTTTGTAAATACTGCGTTTCAGGCTTTGGGGGTGGACGATTGCCAGTTGTACCAGTGGCTGATTATATGCAGCACATATTTTGTCTTTTTGATAAGACATCTCCGTTTGTGCACTGTCCCTCATGGCTGATTTGGACGTGGTATCGACTTTTATGACTATGGTAGAGGAGACACCAGTGGCAGACAATTTCGAGCAATGGTGGCAGGGTATGTGGGTGCCGCTCCAGACCAAATGTCTGAACATTGCTCGGCACCAATACGTCCTTCAAAGTGCCTTGAACCGTTACAAGCAAGTGGAAGCGACAACATGGGAAGAATCATTTGTCCCACTGGACGAAAAACAATATTTGCGAATATTGTGCCTGGAAGTGGGGTTGGAGGCAGAGGACTTTCTTGCCTTCGGGTTCAACCACCATCAGAATGCCTGTCGAAAAGTGTTTTCCATGGCCCGGCGACAGCTGTGATTGACAGGACTACGGGGGCTCACAGATTGTTGTACTGGGGTGGGTGGGAAGTACGACAACACCTGGCACAGCACCTGGCGGGGCAGCACAGTAGGCACCACAGGTTTTGCAGCAGACATTTGATCCGAGATGCAACACAACACAGTACCAGTACAACCAAAACAACAAGGGCAACCACTGCAAGTTGAAGCCATTGTGGCAAATCTTCAAGGGTAATTGTGTTCATTTTGTTTCTGTCCTGCTTGTCTTTATAGTGCTATTGTTCGACCAGTTCGTAGCGGTACAGTTGCCTGCATATTTGTACTATTTAAAGAAATGTTGTGGTGCACAGTACACAGACATGTCGCGATACCAAACAATTTTCTTTGGCCTTGTTGCATTGTGTGTGGTGTTGGCGGCGGCTACCCAGTTTTGGTTCTACTCGCGCCTCGAGAGTTTCTGTCCCGGCATCAACCTGCACCTGGCACCCATGGTGTCTGGCGGGTGTCTGGTCAGTTCTTTCGTGGTCAATATGGGCTGGATCGTGTCTCGGCGACGGCAGTTGACGTTCTTGGCCCGACTGTTTCTGTTTGTTTGGGTGGTGGTTATCTCGGTCGGTCTGGTCGCCACTGGTGCCACTTTTGGTCAGTCTACGCTGTACTCCAAAGTGTGCCCGGCCTTGGTTCCGTCAATTGTGTTTGGAGTGGACATTGTTGCGGTGCAGATAGTGTCGGCGGTGCTGTTGATTTTGAGCATTGCCGCCCCTCACGTCTACAAAAAGAAACCAGTCCTAAAGGAGGACCTGCTGGAACTGACGTCCGCGGCGGCCGCAACCCTGCCCACAGAGTTCAGGTACAAGCCGCTGATTTTTATAAATCCCGATAAAAGTGTGGATGTCCCAGCTATTTAAGAGTAGGCACCACTGCAGTTGTTCCCCTTAATGTCTATTATTTACATACGAAATGCCCTGATTTGTGTAATATTGATTGTACTCTGTAAATGTTTATCCTCCCTGTTGGTGACCACTTCTAGAATCTGTCGAGAAGACGTCGAGTGTCCCCGGTTTCAGACTTGTTTTCAGGGTCACAATTCGAACCAGGGCCACTGCACTCCCTTCTGGCCCGTGAATAAGACTCTTTGCCATGATCGGTGTCAGTCCGAGGCCGTGGTCTACGAGAGAGAGTTTTGGTCACATCGGGCCCAACGGCTTGTGTATTTCCCCACTGTGGTCGCCGACACCTGTGTGGTTGGGTTTCAGAGTGTACCGTTGCTGAATGTCGGGGGTGCTGCGAGTAGAGAAAAGTCGACGGGGGTGGTGGTCAGTAGAGAAAATCTTTGGAGAGAGTGGTTTGTAGTGATGTGTCGCGAACTGTAAATAATGGATTCATTTGAGAGTATGGTCAGCGTTATCTATAAACAGTGGTGGACTACACGGAAACGGATGAGGTTTCAATCGTTTCAAACAATATTGATGGTCATGTTGGGTGTGACGTCGCTGAGTACTTTTGTGTTGGTCTTTAAAACCTCCGAGGAATGGCCACAGTGGTCGGACGAGGAATGGCCACAGTGGTCGGACGACGGGGAGGCGGCACCGATCGCGGTGGACGAGGGAGTCCGACTCCGAACGTTGGAGCCTGTGCCGCCGCCACTTCCCTCCCCGCCACTGTCATCCCCGCCACTGTTAGAGACCTTGACATCGGCATCGATTCAAACAAAAAATAAGTCAACCATCTTAAAACCAACTCTGTACGTACTCACGACCGGTGTCCGTCACTTTCAAGCTCCGCAAGCGTTCACGACAACGACCGTGATGGGCCAGGAACAGACGGCCACTGTCGGCCCTACCTTCGACGAGGGATACGGCCCACGACAATGGCCCGAAGGCGCCAAACGGGTGGTGGATGGCCACGTCACTGTTTGGAGGAAGATTGCGGCCGAATGTTCCGGCTGGTGTTTTGTGTCAGAGGATGATGCCATCTGGCCGAACGGAATTCCGTCAGAATTACCGTCTGATGGGTTTGTCTCTTTTTTCAAGGAGGCTGTGTGTGGACAGGCCAAGGGTGTCTATTCTGAGAACTATGACAGTGTTGTTAAAGCAGTGATACCGGGCAAATGCATGCCGTACGGAGCAGTAGCCTATGCAATCACGGGTGATTTTGCAAAAATGTTATTATCAAACTTACCAATGTCCAAACCTGTCGATCATTTCTTATGGGAACAGGCCGTGGTGCAAAAGAAGGCCTATGTTAGTCGTCAGTATATTGTTCGACACAAAAAGGGCAAGTCGTTGCGACAAAACACAGTCCAACACCCTCCACCGAACGCCGATAACCCTGTGCCAATGTTGCATAATAATTCCGGCTATATTCTATACAAGGATGTGGATCAATTGGGGTCAGACATTGGCAAGTCGGTGGCCGATGCTCGTGGGGTTTGTTCAAGAACTCCGTCCTGTGTTGGGTACAACCATATGGGGTGGATGAAATCATCTGTCGGCAACGTGCACAAACGTAAAGGAATGAGCCTGTACGTCAAACGTAAACACTCACTTCAAATGTATCCATCCGAAGCATTTAAACAACCAACAATCGATTGTAATCTAGAATTCAACGGTCCTGTTGACGTTGTTTATACTTGGGTGAACTGGACTCACCCGGCTTATATTGCACAGATGCGAGCAAATGGTATATTTGATGGCGAAACAAAAGAACCAAATATGAATTATGACCGTACGGCAACCAGTGATTCATACAATGAACTTCGCTATTCCATGGCCAGTCTGCTCAAAAACGACAACAAAGATCAGATACGCAATATTTATGTCGTTATAAATCCTATTCACGGCCCCCCTTCGTGGCTAAACATATCACATCCGAGAATTAAAATGATTCATCACAATACATTGTTGCCTCAAACGCCCACAAACAATGCATGGGCCATTGTAACTTGCTTGCACCGAATCCCTGGCTTGAGTTCATGGTTTTTGGCACTGAATGACGATGTCATTTTGAATCGTCCTTTGAAATTATCTAGCAAGGAAATACCGTGTCCGCGTGGAGAAGTGACAGATACACATTGTCCGACACTTCGAAACACTTGTCTCATGGGTCAGCTTGAAACTCACTTTCAGAAAGAGGTTGACCAAGTGTATAATTACCGTAAAAAAAGCACTTTGGAGTACAGACCCGAAATTATTTTATGGTTGGAGCATCACAATTGGTTGGTGGCAAATGGTCATGCTGTTGTTGCTGTGACCGATTGGTTTGGAAAAATGAATACGAATGGTTGGCGGCATGACCCTAAATGGGTTGGAGAAACGTGGCAGCGAGTCATTGAGAAAGAGGGCCGCAAGACATGGCTCAATTTTCAAGGCCAAGGTATTTCGTGGGAATATCCTGAAAACCCGACAATTCGTTCTCTTTTCAATGCATGGATTCACAATCAACATTATCCATTGCATTCTGCCTTCTTTAAAAAAAACCCTCAAACACCACACCATACAATAATAGACGACGCCGATAGGGCCAACAGTTCTGATATGCCTAATATTGAACATTTTCCAAACACAGTTCAATACCCTCCACCGAACGCCGATAACCCTGCGTTTACGTTGTTACAAAACGAAGGAAGTCATAAACAATTTGACAAAACATGGAGCAAGTACAATAAATTTTTAACAGACAAGGGATTCCTAAAACTTGGAACGGACAATGTCGCGCACGAATGGCTGTATTGGAGTATTGCTATGGCTCTGAACGCTACAGAACTATTCATAGGTGTCCCGTCAGTAGTGTCCATGTGTGACGACGCTTCAGTACTAACAAGTCAGTTACAGACTCCACCGGAATTTAAACTACCACTGTATGGCATTTTAGTCAAGTATGAACCATCTGTGAAAAGAGGCTGGAGCCAAACGAAACATTGTAAAAACCTACAATCACAGAGGGTACTCAAAATGCTTTTTATAGATTATTTGGTGGGACATTCAGACAGACCTTCCAACTGTCACACTATTTCCGACAAAGTATATGCCATCGATAATGACGGGGTCACCATCACTCCAAAACTGCAAGATTGGAACAATGATATTCAAGAAAATATTCTACATAAGGCTTTAAAAGATGAAAATTATAAACCACAGATATTGCAAAAAATTAAACCCTATTTGACACTACCTTTGGATGTCGATGCGTTACGTAATAATATGAAGGAAACGTTTCATTGTTCTATGGACATGCACAAACACTTTGAAACATTGATATCGTCTGTAATTTTTCGATTGAATCATCTAAAATATCTTCAAAATAAAAGCGAGGGCATTGACTCAGTGTCAATTGGAAAACTTAAGGATCTCAAAATGCTTGATTTTTGGGATATTTCTAGTAAAAAACTACCCAAACACACCGCTGTGGGGGGTACTCACATGAGCACAGACATAAAAAGATTTTCAGACGTATGGAAAAGTTCGGATATGCCTAATATTGAACATTTTCCAAAAATAGCCGTCGCCATTCCCACCTACAACCGCGCTGGATATGTCCAACTGTGTGCTGCCGCCCTGTCCAAAACAATCCCGTCAAATGATGTCTGGATCTTCGACGACCATTCTACCGAGTATACAGTGGGCGATGTGCAGAAATGGTTTGGTAGTCACTCCGTCCAACGAAATGCGAAACGCTTCAAGGCCGACAAACAGGCCCGACATATTTTGGAGTGGTTTGTCGGCACCGATTACGACTGGTTGATCACGCTCGATTCGGATTTAATTGTGCGGCCGGATTGGCTCGAATTGTTGCGGGGGATGCTGCCCCACACACAGGGTGTCATGTCTTTGTACCATTCGGGCAACCCCACTCATCCAACTCTGCATTGCGACCCACATTTGTGCGAGATGAAATCTTTGGGGAACGCCGGTGTGGCCTGGTCCAAGGTGTTGGCGAAAAGGATGTTGGTGGACATGACTCAATCGGACGGGTTTGACTGGGGGTGGACGGAATGGCTCCGAAAGCAGAAGATACCACAGTACGCCGCCAAGGATTCGCTGGTGCTGCACATCGGGATGCACGGAACGTGGGGCGCGGATTCGAAGCGGGAAAAGTCGGTGGGATTTCCAATGGACAAGTTGTCACCGGATGTGCGTGGGAGAGCGGAAATGTTTTTGAAAGGGATGCAGTAGTATATTAAAAGGGGTTAGCTGTTATCTTTTAAGCTTGTTATTTAATGCCTGAACCACTATAAAAGATTCAACGCTGGTATACGATGAGAAAAAAATATTTATTTTTGGCACCACCTATACCACCGTGATCACGGGGGCTGTCTGATTCCGGCAAGCTACGTGGTACCAAAAATAAATCAATATTAAAGAATATTCAGTTTGTATTTCATTTTGGTATTCATTTTGGAACCTTTTTATACGAGCCAATGCACCAACCCTTTTTTTTGCCTCGATGTGTCCATCCTATAGCGTGGTGGCTCTCCGGTCTTTTTGTCACAAGACCCTTTGACGTAATGTAACTTACGCCGTTCATTACGGCAGGCCATGATTCGGTGCAGTCGTCTATCAATAAGATATTTTTTTCGGACGCCAATTTGTGCATGTTTGCATAATCCGTTTTTGGATAATGTGCATGGTGCGCGCCATCCACATGAATGATGTCACACGTCTTGATAATATTGTACGACGGTACCGTTTTTGTCGAATCGCCTTTCACAATTTGAATCTTGCGTTCTGGAAATTGCTGTTTCACCCATTCCAACGCACTGTTCTCATAGAAACCTCTGTCCCACATGTCAAAACCTGTATACATTGCTCCTGTGCTGGCTGTCGCAGCAAGTAATATGGTAGCACTATGGCCCCCCGCAAATCCTATTTCACAAATATGCTGTACCTTGTTTGTTTCCAAAAACTCTTTAATGGCATTTGTATACGACGTGAGCTGCTGGTGTTCGTGGCCACTAAAGACATTGCCATATATTTTTGACTCTGGTGCCTTCTCGTTTATTACTGCATCAAGATCTGTCAATAGTTGTATAACGTGTTTGATGTCCTCTTTTTGTTTGTTGTCGTCCTCTTCTTTTTGTTTGTTGCCGTTCTGTTCAAAACAAATGGTAGAACTCACCCCAGCATTTTTGAGTGCGTCATTCAAATGTTCGATCGAAGCAGTCGTTTCACACTTGTTCACATATTGATCAACAGTGGAACGCCAATCATCATGCCCAGAAATTACTGTGATAAGTTTTGACTTGAATTTTTCCAATTCCAAACGTTCATTGTGCAATCCGCTAAACACTAAAATAATTTGTGAAATCGCATCTGATTCATATAATGTTTGTAAATCTCCCATGAGACCAACTCCATTTGTAATGAGAACTGCATTTATACCCGGTTCAACAATTTCGCTGTTTAAGCATTTTGGATGAACTGGCAATCGTGTTGCGGGCAAAGGTTTAGAATTTCTCTGGCCAATAAAGTAAACCCCTTCGTTTTTCAGACGCCGCAATTCATCTGTATCGTATGATTTATATTTGACATCAAACAATGGAAGAATTGCATCTACAACTGCAGATTTCAATCGTACGGGATGCAGTTTGAATTCGCGGTCTGTTTGGTGTTTAGCACGTCCATTGTATTTATTCCAGAGCCTTTCGTGCCATACAAAATATCCTCCTGGTTTAACAAGTTCTATGCTACGTTTGAGAATTTCAAATGCATCATATACGTGCTCAATAACATTAATCATGACAACGGTGTCAAATTGGATATCCTTTGGAATGGACTCTGCTGGTGTAGATAAAATGGTAGTGGGTATGTTTGAAAACTGACCATGTTGGTAGAAACATTTTTTGACGTTCTTCATGTAATGCAATGCCATTGGTTCGAGAAGAGTGATTGAGATGGCGGTCTTTGAAGACATAATCGTTTTACTCTGAGTGAAGGGGCCCGAACCAATTTCCACAACATGGCCCAAATTAGGTGGTAACACTGAATATTGGCCAAACGACTTGGCATGTGCGGCATTGCGGTCTACATCAGTATCTCGTGAATCCCAAGTGATTTGCTCTGTTTTTTGAGCACCGTGCCAACGTTCACAGGGTACATTTGCAACACCATAAACAGAACTGAAATGGCATTGGTCGCTTAATTCTGAACATCGTGTATCTGATGTTTGTTGGCAATCGATGCCGTGGTATGGTGGCACGCACCAAACATTTCCCATGAAGGTCAGTGTTCTTGTGTTATCCACAGGTGCAATCTCCTTTTTACGAAAATATTCGAGCATAAACGCAACACAATTATCACGCTTTTCTGACCATCCTGGTTTCAATGACAATGCGCCAGGTTCTGGCAAAATACTTCGAAATTGCCGTGCAGATTTTATTATAACAGGTTCTTTCTTTGTGATAGAACGTATTAGAAAATTCATTGCTATATCTTCACATGGATGCGTGTCTGTAAACTCTACCAGCTTGCTGTGCTCGAAATAAATATCGCCATATTTTACATTCCACATCATAGTTTTCCCAATGACTAATTTATTTATGCTCTTTTGACCTAGCCAATACTTGCCATCTTCAGAATAATATCTTTCGTCTAAACCTATCAACATGTCCGGATTTTTTTCATACTCATTTATCAAAGATAAAATCGCTTGCTTTGTTAAAACAACGTCGTCATCCACTGTTATTACAGATGATGTGCGAATGTATTGACTGACATTGTATCGGTTGTTCATTGAATTTTTTATTGGACGTACTAACTGTATTCTTGTTTTATATTTGTCAGGAATGGGAGGATGCGGTTCATTAAAATTGTTCCATATAAAAATGATCTTATCTATCAATAAATCCATCGATCCATAAGCCTCAAAAATGGTTTTGTAACTTTTATTTCGCTGCGTTGAATACCCCATTAAAACAATGGTAGTCTGACGACGTGTTCTCCACAATCCAACATCTTTGAACCGTTGTATTTTTTTGTCTTTGCCAATGATGAAGTTGTTGTGGACAACCACGACATCTTTTCGTTTGTTCTGATCAAAGTACATGTTGCCCGACGGGAACTCTTTTCGAGGGAGGCTTTTGTGTGGAAAGGCGGCACCCTTCAATATTTTGTTGAACAGAGGCTGGTTCAGTTGAGGTTGCTTCAATAGTTGCTTATCCCATTTGTCCAAGAATTGTAATACCTGTGCCGTTCGAATGAAAGCCATAAATCCCGTGCAATAATAGTTAGTATTGTCAAGCTGTGCCCACATGTCAAAATTGCCCGTTAAAAACGGCCGAGGGTCAGCCAACCAAGCAGTGTCGATGTCGGAATATATTACTCTTTGCTTTGCCTTCAGAACACGTATTAAATGTGACGCGCGACGGCTGACTAATCTGTTGTACAAATGTGTCTTATAAGTCAACGCCAACGCCCCAGCGGACTCTCTATACAACGATTTCCAGACCTCGATTCCGGGGGTGTTGATGTGCTTGTTATACGTTTGTTCATCTTCGGCAATCATTATTACATCCATACCCAAATTTAGCTTTGAATAAAACGCCCACCAATTCAAAAACACGTCGTCAAACCCTGCAGACAATGTAATGAGAACAGTCCACTCTGCGGCGTCTTTATTGGATGACGATTTTGCGTGTTCAACGAACCCGTCTTCCGGGACTCGTGCACCGCTCACCCATTTTGCAATCTTTGCGGCGCCCTTCTCCAACTCTCCCTGCAACAACTGTGCCTCGTGGTGTTGCACTGTATACCGTGTCCCATGTTTATGCGTATGATGCTTGACAGTCCAATCCATCATCTTGGTAGACCTTTGAGGGCCATACACTTTCGAAATCCAATCGTCAACCCACCACGCTGAAAACACGTCGGGATAATAGTGTTCGAAGATATCCAGGTGCGTGCGATGCACCATGTCGTGCGTCATAATGGCAGTATTGCCCTCACGACAATTAGGGCCCACCATACCCACATTCGGAGGGTCGTAGGTCGCCAACTTGGCGGTGGTCTTACTGACCCAATCGGACGTCACAAACTCGGAATCGTCGTTGATTCTGACCAGATACTCGGCCCCATCATTGTAAGCAGCGCGCATCATCGGATTAAATGGGATTTTCTGTTCGGGGACTTCATAAAAACCAATCTGTACGGAAAGCCAATCAGGTGTTTTTACGTTCTTCTGATTGTTTAACCAGAACTGGTCGTCGTGGTCGGCCGCCAGATAGAGACGAAAGTCGTACTGAGAACGGTCAGCGGACGATATAGTTCTTTGTATGGAGGGTATCAACAGTTTTTCAAGAGCAGTGTCGTCCAACGAACGCCAGTTTGATTTGGAATGCGTCGCAGCGCAGATGGCAATCATGGGTTTTGTGTCAGCCTTTTGTGCCTTTTCACTTTCTTCTGGCGGTATTTTAGGTGGCGATCCAATACTTCCGAGGTTCGTGGATATTTCGTTGACTTTCTTCGGTTCAACACTTCCGAGGACTTCTTCCGCCGATGACCGCAACATCGTCGTCTTCGAGTCCTCCTCCCAGTGCACGCGCCCGTGCCAGATTTCCTTGATTTTGCGACGACTGGGAGGGTGGTGCCGCGCCGCCAACACAAGCACGAGACAGATGCAGGCAGAACATAACACAAATATGGTGTGGATTTTGAGGGGCATTTACACACATGTGGAGGAACATATATACTCGTTTTCTCTTAAGAACAATACATTTGAAAGGATTTGGACACTCATCTCGGCAGTAGGGGTGGGCTACAGCCGT
>TARA_B110000090_G_scaffold209631_1_pt1 | contig 32422 bp, 30 predicted proteins | sample TARA_B110000090 | Tara Oceans TARA_B110000090 (sample SAMEA4397239) | marine metagenome | biome: Polar Biome; feature: [SRF] surface water layer (ENVO:00010504); material: water (ENVO:00002006), including particulate matter (ENVO:01000060) such as... | depth 5 m
AGAGTAGCTACTTCCTTATTCCAAGCTAAGCCAGCACGTATACCTTGGTGCTTATTAGCGGTCATACACACTCCATTGGCACTTCCACATATCAGAATACCAAATGATACTTCTCCTCCTTCTACGTCTTTAGCTACGGGATGTACGAAGTCTGGATAGTCTACAGATTCGGAGCCATCTGTGCCATGATTTACAAACTCATAGCGGTCTGCATACACTTCCATTATCTTATTTTTCAGGTCTGTGCCTGCGTGGTCATTGCCTATACTTACTTTTTTCATTATTCTTCTGGTAATTCTACGGGTACTACTGGTGCTACTTTACGAGCTATAACTATCCCTAATTCGTATAGCAATAGAATAGGGAAACATAATATAATCTGACTGGTAACATCTGGCGGAGTGATAACTGCAGAGAGTATAAGTATTACTACTACAGCTACTCTTCTGTATTCTTTCATAGTATCTGCAGTCAGTATCCCTATCTTAGCTAGGAAATAAATAACTATAGGTAGCTCAAATATAATACCTGCTCCTAATGTTAAAAGACTTATAAAACTAACTACGGATGACACAGTAAACTCTCTCACTATAGAGTCACTGAGTGTATAAGTTCCTAAAAAATTAACAGATATAGGCGTGAGAATGAAGTATCCGAAAAGTAGTCCAATAAAGAAAAGCAACGATGCGAACCCTATTACGAGTCCAGAGTATTGTTTTTCAGTATTTCTAAGAGCTGGTTTTATAAATCTGTAGATTTCATAAAGGATTACTGGCATGGCAAAAATTAAACCGCCAATAGCTGCTATCATAAAATGCTGATAAAACTGCTCCTGAATATTGACAGTCTTTACTACAAAATCCATGTCTCCTATGCAGAGTGTCTCTGGTCTACCTAATACTTCACCAAGTTCACATAGTTTTCTAAAACTCCAAAAGTCATTTCGAGTAGGACCAAGCAAAATAGTATCAAAAATAAATGGTCCTTTTATAAAGGCTAGAATAGCACCTAATACGACTGCTATAACTGAGCGAATAAGATGCCAACGCAAAGCTTCTAGATGCTCTAAAAAAGTCATCTGAGCATCGTATTCATCTACATCTATTTGGTCTAATGCCATTGTATATTTCCTTTTTTACATCAACATACCGCCACATACGCTCAGTACTTGACCGCTCACGTAAGTAGACATATCACTTCCCAAGTAAATGCATGCGTTAGCGACATCATCCGGAGTACCTCCTCTTTTAAGTGGAATACCATCTGTCCATTTTTTCAAAGCATCTTCACCAAGATCAGCTGTCATTTCTGTCTCTATAAAACCAGGTGCAATCACATTACATCTTATATTTCTACTTCCTAGCTCTTTGGCCATAGACTTACTAAATCCTATGATACCAGCCTTAGACGCTGCATAGTTACCTTGACCAGCATTTCCCATCACTCCTACTACACTACTCATATTGATAATACTACCACTTTTTTGCTTTAAGAAAGTGCGAAGACTCGCTTTAGTAAGATTAAACACAGACTTGAGATTGACGTTCATAACCTCATCCCACTGGTCCTCACTCATTCTCATAAGTAAGTTATCTCGAGTGATACCTGCATTATTAATAAGTATATCTATTCTGCCAAACTCTGAAACGACGTCATCTACTAACTTTTGAGATGAATCAAAGTCAGCTGCATTACTTTGGAATCCTTTTACTTTTACGCCATATTTAGAAGAGAGTTCTTCTTCTAGAGCTTTCGCTTTGTCTACACTGCTAGCAAAACTGAAGGCAATGTTACAACCTTGCTCAGCATATTTTTCTGCTATTCCTTTTCCTATACCTCTGCTGGCACCTGTGATTATAGCGGTCTTATTCTCTAATAATTTCATATCGTACTTTGGTTGGTAGCAAAGATATTGTAACTCTCCATTACTTTACGAGGAATAATCCCAATTTCATTCACAAATGGTATAAAACCAATGTGTTGCATCTATCTTTGCAAAATATGGGATTTTATAGCATCAAATCGGAACAGAAATTACCTATTTCACTAAGAGAAGCGTGGGATTTTTTTTCCTCACCTAGAAATCTAAGTAAGATTACCCCAAAAGAGATGGGTTTTGAAATTACCAATGATCCAGATCCTAAGATGTTTCAAGGACAAATCATTACCTACACGGTAAAGCCTGTTTTTGGAATTAAAATGCCTTGGATGACGGAAATCACTACTGTAGATGAGGGTAATTACTTTGTAGATGAGCAGAGGTTTGGGCCATATGCTCTTTGGCATCACAGACACTATTTTAAAGAAATAGATGGAGGAGTACTCGTAGGTGATGAGGTGAATTATAAGGTACCGTTTGGTATATTAGGTGATATAGCCAATGCTGTTTTCGTAAAGAATAAACTAAAACAAGTCTTTAAATATCGTGAGAAAGTGCTCATTGAGCGTTTTGGTTTATTCAAGTAACTATCCTTACCCCTTCTTCAGCTCAAAGTGAAAAGGCAGAAACTGTCCTGCATCTTCTGCTACGAAAATGTCATCTTTTCCATCCCACATCCATATTTTGATAGGACTTTTTTGTCTGGTTTGTATATCACTTATCACCTGGAGGCATCCTGCACATGGCACTAGCATTTTGGGCACTATATATTTAGAAGATGTAGCATATACCGCTATTTCACTTACTTTAATTTCATTTAAGGTCTTTGAGCTTTCAAAAAGAGCAACTCGTTCAGCACAAAGACCAGAGGGGAAAGAGGCATTTTCTTGATTACTGCCTAACCCTATGTGCCCATTATCATGCAAAACGGAGCAACCCACAAAGAACTCTGAGTAAGGAGCATGACTCTGCTCACTGGCTTTCTTTGCCAGTTTTACAAATGCTTTTTTATCTTCTGATAACTCTCTAAACTTAAGTTCTGTGATTTTAACTGTTTTTTCCAAGGTTTTAATTAAAGTGTGCAATATCAACAATATTTACTTATCGATGGTATATCGAAAATATTTATGCTTATTTGACCTTTATAACAATGAAAAAAATCGTCGTATTCGGAGCTGGATTATCAGCCACATATTTAATAAGCTATCTGGAAGAAAATTCTGAAGCCCATTCTTGGGATCTTCAAATTGCTGATAGGGACCTTAGCCTAGTAAAGAATAAATGTAAATCAAGCAGTACTAAATGCATAGAAATAGACATTAGTGATGCATCCGCGGTAAGTACACTTATTAGTGGCTCGTCACTAGTAGTGAGTATGTTGCCTGCTTCACTTCATATTCATATAGCTAAAGAGTGTCTCTCTCAAGGGATTCATATGGCTACAGCCTCCTATCTATCAGAAGAGATAAAAAATCTCGATAGTCAGGTCAAGGAAAAGAACTTGATTTTTCTAAACGAATGTGGACTGGACCCAGGTATAGATCATCTTTCAGCTATGAAACTATTAGATGGTATAAGACAAGAAGGTGGTAAGATTATAGAGTTTGAGAGTTTTACAGGAGGACTCATAGCTCCTGATTGTGTAGATAATCCGTGGGAATATAAGTTTACTTGGAATCCTAGAAATGTAGTCTTGGCAGGTAGTGGAAGTGCGGTTAAATTTATTCATAAGGGAAAGTATAAGTTTATCCCATACCATCGTGTATTTAGACGTACGGAAGTAGTTTCTATAGATGGGTATGGGAAGTTCGAAGGCTATGCGAATAGAGATAGTCTGACCTACAGAGAATCATATGGGTTAGCTGATGTACAAACCATGTATCGAGGTACATTCAGAAGGCGTGGATTTAGCAAAGCTTGGAACTGTTTTGTACAATTAGGGGCTACAGATGATAGCTACATATTGCCTCATTCGGAACAAATGACTCATAGAAACTTCATCAATACCTTTTTAGCATATCATCCTACGGATAGTGTAAAGCTAAAACTAAAGTCATATTTAGGAATAGAACAAGATGATATCTATTTATGGGAAAAACTAGAAAGTACAGGTATATTTAGTGATGAGCTTATTGGGCTTGCTAAAGACTCGACTCCTGCTCAAATATTGCAACATATATTAGAGAAGAAATGGAACTTAAAAGATACTGATCGCGATATGATAGTCATGTGGCACAACGTAGCCTATACTAAAAATGGGGAGAGTCACACCGTTGAAAGTAGCCTCGTGTGTGAAGGAGAAGACAGACAGCATACAGCTATGGCTAAAACTGTAGGTCTGCCACTTGGTATGGCATGCAAGCTTATTCTAACAGGAAAAATAAGTCAAAGAGGGTGCTTGTTACCTATATCATCTGACTTATATGATCCTATACTGAAAGAACTAGAAGAGTACAATATAGTTTTTAAGGAGAAGAAATCACAAGTCTAATCGTTGCACATTCTGAGTGTAAAAATAAAATCCTCCAAGTCCTTGGTCTATATTTCCATTTAAATCTGTCACAGAACTAAGCGGGCCTCCATAGACGTGATTGTTTTGAAGTAATGACGCATAATAGGTATACATATTCAGGGATAAATTGGATAATATTATTTCCGTATACTTTGGGGTAAAATTTGGCCTTAAAATATCATTTTTCAAAATGCGTAGGTCAATGTTTCGTTCTTGACCATTCCATAATTCATCACCAAATAAGGCGAAAGTATTTTCGCCCGCTACCGTTCTTATAGTACTTATAAAAATCTTATCTGTACTAGAGAATGGTAGCGAATAGGTAGTCTCAATGGAGTCAGAATCTATCAATTCTTTTCCGTGTATCAATGTCTGAAATTGATACTTCTGAAGAGTACTGAAGTCTTTTACACGCACCTTAAATGTATAATAAACAGCGTTTTTGAGTAGCGTATCTATATATAATTCTGGGATCTCTAATGGTACAGAATCTATGGCTTTAATGCTTGGAAAGTCGCTGTGGCTTAGTTGTAATTCGTAGATACTTCCAGGTACGGCTCTAAACGGTAAAATAATTTCCCCTTTAGCTAACTCCAAACTATCACTTAACAGTAGTAGATTATCTTTTAGCAGTAGCACCTTACACTTTCCTGCAAGCTCATACATAGATGGTGTTTTAAGCGTACTAGTGCTTAAACTCACTCCTATTTTCATTAATGAATCTGAACTATTAAAACTGTTAATTACTAGCTTAGGCGTAAATCCCTCACTATTATACGGTAGTGATTTCTCGCAAGCACTGAAAATCAGTACACTACAAGCGATGTATATAGATAACGTCTTTGTCATAGTTTAAAAATAATTTTTGCCATAGGCATTATAGGTAGAAATGACCTAAGTTTAAGTTCAGGAATGGCTTCCTCGTCTAAACCTACAAAAGCCATAAATGGATTCAGTCTGTTATACAGATTATACACACCTAAAATAGTAGAAGTACTAAACCACTTATGTCTTCTATTTCTTACATAGGAAACATCTAGGTGATGCGTAGCGGGCATTCTATAATTATTGATACCACTAAATTCCTCTACTACCACCTCTTCACCATTAATAAGTGTGATATACCTACTCGTAGGTATTGTTATAGGATTACCTGATGCATAGGTAAATGAAACGATGAGTTTATCCTGATTTGCTAATTGATACTGTGCTGTTGCACTGAGCATATGAGGTCTATCATACTTGCTAAAGTATACATATCCATCATTGATACCCTCTATTGTGCGTCTACTCCTACTGAAGGTGTATGAAGTGTACAGATATAGTTTTTTAAGTTTATACTCTAGTACACACTCCAAACCGTAAGCCCTACCACTTCCAACACGCAGATTATTTTCCCAGTTATTACCAGTCAGCAACTGTGAGCCAGTTTTATGTTCTATTATATTACTATAAAATTTACTATATACACCTAACTCCAATCGTAGATTATTCTTCTTACGGATAAACTTAGAGTTTAGCTGAGTCACGCTCATAGGACTAAGAGTACTAGTAACAGGTAACCATATATCTACAGGCAAACCAAGATTATTGTTAGGTACTAAATGTACAAACTGGTTGGCTACGGTGACTCCCATTCTTAGTTGGCTATTCTTACCCAAGCCTTGTATTAGACTTATTTTTGGGAGTAGTCTATGATACGTCTTGCCTACTGTGGTGAATTGAGCTGCTCGTAGTCCATAAGTTACACTACCGCCTTTAAAATAGGATTTCCCTTCAATAAAAGCATAATACTCCTGGGATTGGTATTGTCTAGAAACCAGACTAGTATCTATTACACTAATTTCATTAGTGGTACTATAATTTCGCTCAAAAGGACGAAAAAGATAGTTGACCACTCCAACACCTAATTTCAGCATATTACTTCTTCTCCATAGTATATCTAAATCTGCTGACATTCTTACTTCCTGAAGGCCATTACGATAAGAGGAAGAATTTGATATTTGGTTTTCTTTTTGACTTAGTGCATAATCGTCATTAAATTTAAGTTCATAATTACTAGTGGATACTTCGGTATTAAGATATACTCGAGATCCAATAATACTTTTCCATCTTAATCCAATAACGTCATTTCTCCATCCTAAAGAGCCGTTAGACTCCTCTTGTGTATTCAGATTATCATCTAAACTAAACTTACTTTGAAAATCAAGCTGATCTCCACCATTATAAGCGGTCAAACTTAGCTCATTACCTTTATTTATTTGATAATGTATCTTACTAAAAACATCGTAAGACCAGAGCTTTGCAACATTCTTTTGTGAAGAATTTCTATTTGCAAAACGTTGTAGTGGTAAGGATAATATATCTGCATAGGTACGACGTGCTGAAAGCGAGAAACTTAACTTTTCTTTTATTATCGGCCCATTAATATAGATACCACTAGACAGTATACCCAAATCTGCGGCGGCTTCTACTTTCTGCTTATTCCCATTTTTTAAGTTCACCTGTATTACACTACTTAGTCTATTGGTATATTTAGCTGGCTGTTCATCTTTGTGAAGATTGATACTACTAATACTTTCAGAGTTGAAGATAGAGAATAGTCCAAGCAAGTGAAAGGTATTATATACAGGAATACCATCTACTAATGTGAAATTTTGATCTGGGCTCCCTCCACGTATAGATAATCCCTGCTGACCAAATGAAACTGGCTGTACCCCCGGCAATAGCTTCACTCCAGCCAATGCGTCTGTTTCTCCACCTACACTGGGCAAAATGTTCTTATTCGGATCTATTTTATCAAATGACTTAATACCTAATTGCGATGAATCTGGCGAGGTAATTCCTACCTCTGCAAGCTGAGCTACTGCTTCTAGTCTAATCCTATAGGTTTCGTTCTTGATAGCAGACAGTTTTAAGCGTGCAAGCTGATAGTCTGGATGATATATGTTTATTACTATACTGTCATCTATTGTATACAGTCTGAACATGCCGTCTGGATCTGTGACAGTGATAGATTGATTTACTATAGACACAGTAGCTCCTACTATACGCTCACTTGATGTAGCATCTAAGAGCGTACCACTTATATACTTTTTGACTAGGGGATAAAGATTAATAATATTATCTCCATAAATTTTACTATCAACAAAGCACTGCTTTTTTAATTGATATAAAATAGAAACAAGAGACTGAGTTCTATCGGTTAAAACAATCTGCTTGCGATTTACAAGAGATGATTTGTAATTGAATTTGACATCTCTGATTTGCTCTATAGTATCCAGACATTCTACGAGTTTTCCATCGCATAAATAACCATTTTCTCCGCTTTGAGCCACAGAAATAAATGATATACAAAATAATAAAAGATAGAATAGACTTCGCACGTGAGGCAAAGTAAGTCAATACTTTAATTCAAAACAATGGTTTGATTTTTTACTGCCAGGTTTTTGCCTACTACATCATTGAGAATAGTAAGACAAGCAGTTAAGTCATTTTTTGGTAGACTTAGTGTATAGTTATCTCTTAGCCACTTGCCGTCTAGATCTGATGATAGACCATAGGTTAGTTCTAACTGACTTATTATGTAAGATAGTGGAACATCATGTAGTTCTAAGTTATCCGACCAAGAGGAAGCTTGCTTAAAGGAAGACACCAAAAGGGTAGTATTATCAGAGAAGAAACGCTCGCCAGGCTCTAGCTTGTGAGATATCCCATCAAATAAGATACTTACAGAACCTTCGTGAAGTTCAACTATAAACAATTCGTCATTACTAAATACCGTGAATTGAGTACCGTAAACGGTTACTATACCATTGTCGGTATGTATTGTAAACGGTTTTTCACTTTTAGCAATATTAAAATATGCTGCTCCTTCGAGTGTGACACTTCTATTTTCTTCATTAAAATCTTTAGCACGGCTTAAGGTACTATTATAATGCATTTGGATAGTAGAATTGTCCACTAAACGATATTCCATTACATTTTGCTGGGTGGTAAATGAAATATCTGTCGATCCAAAAAACCACATGGAAACAGAAATAACTGCAAGTATTGAAATACTTGCAGCTAATTTCAACCAATGTAGGCTTAAAGATTTAACAGGTGATTGCAACTGTTTCTGTAAGACTCCCCATCCAGACTGGATACAGTCTGAGGGGTGAGATAATTGGTTGGTTAGTTCCCAGATTTGTTTGTATACCAAGAAGTCATTTTTAAAACTAGAATTAGACTCTAAAGCCTTTAAAAATAACACACAATCTTGCTCAGGCAAATTGCCTGAGAGGTATGCAGCTATTTTATCTTCCCTTTCCTGATACATTATTTCATTAATTACACTAACTGAGAGGATACAGTTGTACGCAGATGTGATAGTGTCTGCTTGTTATACTCACTCTCATTTAGCCATTCATTTACGTCTTCAGTTTCCTGCGTATCGCATTTACCAAATAAGAACTTTAACAATAGATTAGATTCCCATATCATGATTTAGATTTGTTTATATAATAAGTAAGACACTATTTCTCTGCCCTACCCTTACGTGACACCCATTTTTTTTCGAAATAATTTTAAGGCTTTACCCATTTGACTTTCCACTGTCTTAATTGATATATCTAAAAGCTCAGCTATCTCAGCGTAACTTAGTTGATCTATCCGGCTCATAGCAAATACTTGTTTACATTTAGGAGGAAGTTCGTTCATGAGGTTTTCAAGAGCAGTTTGATGTTCTTTCTCTTCTATAGCTGCGTCTGCCCTAAAAGTGCTCTGCTCATTTTCTGGCCAAAGATTTGTCACCTCTAGTTTCTTTTTTTTAATATGGTTAATACTTCTATTTTTTACTGAGCTAAATAAGTATGATTTTATTGATTTAATTTCTTGAAAAGATTTGTGATTTTGCCACAGAGAGATAAAAACATCATTTACTATCTCAAGTGCATCCTCTCTATTGCCCACTAAAAATATGGCAAAACTCAACAATGATGGCTGATGTACACTGTATAACTGTTGTAAATGAGGATTAGTGAGCAAGTGATTGTTTTATTAGCTGTATAAAGTCGTTCAAAAGTAAGTAATCATTGCAACTATATTTCTGTAAAAAATAGTTAGGAATACCAAGGTAGCTTATTAAGTTTGCACTCCTTAATACGGAAATGGTCGGATGGCCGAGTGGCTAGGCTCAGCTCTGCAAAAGCTGCTACACCGGTTCGAATCCGGTTCCGACCTCTACAAAAAAGCCTCCCCAATAATTTGGGGAGGCTTTTTAATTCTTGAATGTGTAGAATCAATTATAAATCAACTCTTCTCACTACGTCAAACTCTCCTTTTGTAATATTTATAGTTTGGCCAGCAGAACTTTTTGCTTGTCCAGTAAATGTTCCTTTAATTCTACCACCTACTGCTCCTACTTCAGTCACAGTTATGGTAAACTCAGTAGTTAATGCAGAGTACTCCTTTCTTTTCAAATCACCAATGACCCCTGTCCCAATTTGAAATGCAGTTCCATCTTCATCTTCTCTCAAATATACTCTGGCAGTTTTTCCAGGAAATACAATATTAAAGTCAATAGCTCCATTATTTTCATCTCTCCCATAGACTATAAGTTCAGTATTACCCGTAGAACTGCTGTAATTAGCATATGTTCGTTCAGAGTCTTCTAATATATTATATGCAAATAGTCCCACAGTCACTTTGTTTTTTATAATCACTGTACTTCCTCCATTATTGTCTGTAGTATCTACAGTTGCTACAGGGGGCACATCATCTGAACCACATCCTGTAACTGATGACCCTATTACTAACGCCGTAAATACAAAAAGGATAAAACTTAAATTCTTCATTTTTTATTTTGTTTAATTCGCTTACAAGTATACGATACTTTATTTTCCCACCCAATGATGTCTATTTGATATTTTGTGAAGAGGTCAAAACAGATCCAGACTGTATCTCATTAGAATTGTGCTTAGTCATATCTAATCCAGGTGAACTTCCGATGTACGTATGGGTAGTATCCTTAATAACCAGGTAAGAAGATTCTGGCAGGCACACTATTCTATCTTCTGGATTAGCAGCTAGATACTCAGCTAATCGTTGCTTTCTAGACTCTCCTCCATGATTTATAATAGTAGCTTCAGTATAATGTGGATTAATCTGATAAGAAACTAAATTCAGAGCATTGAATGAGATTGGCTCTACGATCGGCATGTCATTAGTAGTACATATCGATGGACCAGACACATTACTTCCAGCACTCCATCCTATATATGGAGTACCTTTTTTCACCACACGTTGTATAATAGTATCTAACTTATGATCTTGGAGCATTTTTAGTAGATTAAATGTGTTTCCACCTCCTACCAATATAGCTGAGGCATTTTCAATGGCTTCTACTTTATTTTCGAAGCTATGAATCCCTTTTACTTGTATAGAATGATGAGCTAATGCCTGATTTACTTTAGCTGTATAGCTATCATATGAAAAACCTACTGCGGCATATGGTATAAACACTAAATTATGAGTTGCCTCACCTAAAAAAAATGCAATGGTACTCTCACACCATTGCATATATTTTTCACCATAATTTGTGCTATTACTTAATAGTAATAATCTCACTCTTTTTCTGAAGGTATTATGTTTGGCAGAATATCAAGTAATTCTACTTCGAAAACAAGTGTAGACCCAGCAGGTATAGGCCCTGTACCTCTATCTCCATAAGCTAATGCAGCTGGTATCACTAGTTCATACTTAGATCCCACTGGCATCATTTTTAATGCTTCCGTCCATCCAGGAATGACTTGATTAGTTAAAAACTCAGCAGGTTCTCCTCTCTCGACAGAGCTATCAAAAACAGTCCCATCAATTAATTTTCCAGTATAATGTACCTTCACTTTATCACCGTCTACTGGCAAAGCTCCGCCACCTGAGGTGATTACTCTATACTGTAGTCCAGTTTCAGTTGTCTTCACTCCTTCTTTGGCTTTATTATCAGCTAAAAAAGCTTCTCCAGCTAATTTTGATTCTGCACTCTTTTCTTTTTCTTTCTTACCGAAATAAATATTCATGAAGTCTCCAGCAGTTTCTTCGTCTATTTCTACGTCTTTTCCTTCTAGAACTCGTTGCACACCAGTAAGAAAAGACTTATTATCTAGTTCTTTTACACCGCCTTTTGTAGTTAGACCTTTCGCATAACTGGTACCTAGCAAATAACTGACTGAGTCTAGCTCTGTAGCTAATTCCGTAGGTTTAGAGGTATCTATAGTGATTCCTTTTTGTGAACATGCACTCATTAAAAGTACTGCTGATGTTAGTGTAAAGATGTATTTCATTTTTTTTCTATTCTATATATATTAATAATTAGGCATCTACTGTGAATCCAGCATATAGCTCCTCACGTCTTTCTTGTAGTTCTTTATCTTCTCTATAAGAATCGTAGTCACTTGGTTTATCTACAACTCCGTTAGGTCCTATTTCGATCACACGATCAGCTATACTTTGTATAAAATGATGGTCGTGTGAGGTGAATAATACAGTTCCTTTATAATCTCTTAAACTATTATTAAATGCAGTAATACTCTCTAGGTCAAGATGATTAAGAGGTTCATCTAGCATTAGTAAGTTAGGATTAGATAGCATTAACTTTGAAATCATGCACCTTACTTTTTCACCTCCACTTAGTACATTACATTGCTTCAGAGCCTCATCTCCACTAAAAAGCATCTTACCCAAAAATCCTCGTATAAAAGTCTCATCTTTTTCGTCAGAGTATTGACGTAACCAGTCTACTAAACTAAGTTTAGAAGTAAAGTACTCGTCATTGTGATTAGGCAAGTAAGCTTGGTTAATAGTCACTCCCCATTCTATAGTTCCACTATCCGGTTCTATTTCTCCATTCAGTACTTGATATAATTTAGAAGTAATAATGCTGTGTTTAGAGTATAAGAAGACTTTATCTCCTTTATTTACGCTAAATGATACATCCTTAAAATAGGGTGCTAGCGATAAATTTGTCACATTCAATATCTGATCTCCTGCTTGACGTTCTTGCACGAAGATTATAGCAGGATATTTTCGACTGGAAGGCTTGATCTCATCCATATTCAGATTTTCGAGCATCTTTTTACGAGATGTAGCCTGCTTAGATTTCTTTACGTTAGCACTAAATCGAGCAATAAAATCTTGAAGTTCTTTCTTTCGCTCTTCAGACTTTTTATTTTGATTTTGTTGTTGTCTTAATGCTAACTGAGAACTCTCGTACCAGAAAGTATAGTTACCACCAAATTGACTTATTTTTTTGAAATCTATGTCTACTACTTGAGTGCATACAGAGTCTAGAAAGTGCCTATCGTGAGACACTACTATCACAAGGTTAGGAAAGTTAAGTATAAAGTTTTCTAACCAAGAAACAGTTTCTATATCTAAATCATTTGTAGGCTCATCCATTACCAATATATCTGGACTGCCAAACAGTGTCTGTGCTATAAGTACGCGAACTTTCTCATTGTTACTGAGGTCCTTCATCAGCGTGTGGTGCTTATCTGTCTCTATCCCTAGTCCACTGAGTATCTCACCTGCTTCACTCTCCGCCATCCAGCCGTTCATTTCAGCAAATTTCTCTTCTAGTTCAGACGCCTTAATACCATCTTCCTCATTGAAATCTTCTTTAGCATATAGCACATCCTTTTCCTCCATAATACTATACATCTCCTTATGCCCCATCATTACTGTGAGTAGCACTGGATGATCATCATACGCAAAGTGATTTTGACTAAGTACAGCCATACGCTTTCCCTTTTCAATAGAAATATGTCCAGAGGTAGATTCCATCTCACCAGTAAGTACTTTAAGAAAGGTCGATTTACCTGCTCCGTTAGCACCTATAATACCATAGCAGTTATTCGTGTTAAACTTTAGGTTTACTTCGTCAAATAGGACTCTTTTCCCAAATCTTACCGATATATTATCTACTGTGATCATTGCTTTCTAAAAGTGTGCAATATTAGGAGTTTATATTGGGAATATGGAATACTTAGGCTAATATTGACTTGCAAAAAAGTATAGCATCTACTTTTAACTGAAAAACATAATAGCACAATGAATAATACAACAACAGCAATACTCGGTTTAGCCTTGGCTATCACAATGTGGGGAATGGGATTAAACCTCGTTATAGATGATTTTAAACGCGTATTAAGAAACCCTAAATTAGTGCTTTTAGGATTAATTAATCAATTGATTTTACTTCCTGTTATAGCATTTGTATTAGTATCCTTATTCCCAGCCACTCCAGAGGTAGCTGTTGGCATAATGATATTATCAGCTAGTCCCGGCGGACCTACTTCAAACCTACTTTCACTTCTAGCTAAAGCAGATACCGCATTATCTGTGACACTTACGGCTATCACTAGTGTAGTTACCATTTTTACCATACCCTTTATAGTCAATATAGCTTTACATCATTTTGGAGGAATATCCCAAAGCATACAGCTTCCAATTTTAGAAACCATTTTAAAGATGGTACTCGTAGTGATAGCACCCATGTTCCTTGGGATGATTATAAAAAGATACTTTCCGTCATTCTCAGATAAAATGGAAAAACCGATACGCATCATTTCAGTATCTCTTTTAGCTCTCGTTATAGTAGGCATAGTTATCAAAGAGAAAGAGAATATTGTTTCATATTTTGTGGATGCTGGATTACTTTCTTTATCTTTAAATGTGATCACCATTTGCCTAGGATTACTCACAGCTCGTGTATTTAATTTAGGAAAAAAGTCAGGTGTCACTATAGCACTAGAGTCGGGCATACAAAATGGGACTATGGCGTTATTCATAGCCGGCACTCTCCTAGCTAATCCCGCATATGGTATAGCTCCGGCGGTGTATAGTCTACTGATGTATCTCACTGGAGGATTAGTGGTCTTGTACGCACTCAGAAAATAAAATATAAGCTTAGTTTAATAATTACGTACATTTGCCAATCAATAGAGGGATAAAAATGGCTTTTTTTAATTATTTTTAAATGCTTTCGCCAAAGCAATATCTTTCAATTTCAACACATTTTTATATATACAATGAACATTTTCGTAGCAAGTTTGCCATTCAGTGCAGACGATCAAGACCTTAGAGAGATTTTCGAGCCTTTTGGTGAAGTAACTTCCGCTAAAGTAATTTTTGACAGAGACAGAAACAGATCTAAAGGATTTGGTTTCGTAGAAATGGCTGAAGACGCAGCAGCTCAAAACGCAATATCTGAACTCAATGAATCTTCTTTTGAAGGAAGGGACTTGGTAGTAAAGGTAGCTGAAGACAGACCACAGAGAAGCGAAAGATATTAATACAATATTTAATCAATTCTCCAAGAGAGCCCAAGACAATAGTCTTGGGCTCTCTTTTTTTTATGAAATTATACTAAGCTATTTCCTGTAGATACTTCTCAAGCTGGAGAGCTATCTTATCCCAGCTAAATCTTGTCTGAGCTATTTCTAGTCCCTGCTCTCCTACTGATTGACGTTTAGCAGTATCAGATAATAGCATATTCACTTCTTGTATAAATTGAGATTTCTCTTTAGCCATTATTACACCTTGGCCACTTTGTATCTGTAATCCTTTGAAACCTATATGTGTACAAACTGTAGGCACTCCCATAGCCATAGCTTCTAACACTTTGTTTTGTGTGCCAGCCCCAAATCGAAGTGGAGCTATCACCACACTAGCTTCGGCGTATATATCTTTGAGATCTGGCACGAAACCTGTCACTCCTATCCTATCAGTCACTAGTTTTTTAACTGCATCTACTGGCCGTTGTCCTGCTATAATAAATTTAGTCGTAGGATTTGCCTCTGATATAGCTGGCCACATTTCTTTTACAAAATACTGTACCGCATCCACATTAGGTGCATAATCCATATTGCCTGTGAATAATAAAGTTTTATTGTGCGAGTAATCATGTCCTCGTCCTACGTCAAAAGTGCTCAAGTCTACGCCATTTAGTAGAATATCTATATTGTTTGTGTTATGAAGTTGCTCAAGATACTTTTGATCTTCTACAGAGCAAACCAATGTTTTATCATATGTAGTAATCACCTTTTCAGCCCTAGTAAGCCTGCCTATCTCTATAGTGTCAATTAAACGATTAATAAATGGTCTGTCGGTCTCGTTTCTCCTTTTAAAATAGAGCGAAAATGCGTCTGGGAGATCTAAAATCTTAGGCACGTCTAAATACTTGGTATACTGACTCATACGAAGATGTTGCGTGTGTACTACATCTATATCATACCTATCCATAGCTAACTTTACCATACGCTTCATCTTACTGCTTTTAAAATAAGCTACTTGTAAAGGAGTATGTGAAAATAACGCAGGAATTCCGTTTAAAATAGATCTCCATTTGGGTAAATAAACGAGCTCTATTTCTTTGAAGAAGGGTTGTATATCCTTGAGATAGTTTAACTCGTCTCTAGACTCATAGAAAGTAACAAGGTATAAATCGTGCTTGGCCGCTAGTCTCTTCGTAAGATTATATATCTTTAGCTTGTCCCCTCTGAAAGGTGGATAAGGAAACCTATTGGCTATAAATAGTATATTCACGCAGTGCAAAGAAATAAATAAATCAATAGCATAACAGTTTATTACAGAATATACGCTTGTAATAAAAATTAGAAACCTTACTTTCGAAGCATATGAGAAAATTAGGACTTATTTTACTATGCTGTAGTGTGTATTTATGCTCTATAGCCCAAGACACCGTAGTAGTGAACACACTAAACTTTAGCTCTACGACTAGAGATACTATGATTTCTTTCCCCGATACGGATGATAGCTACCGTAAGATACTAATGCAGTACAGTATGAGATGTAAGGGTGCTAGAGTTAGTTCTGGTAGTAACAGAAACTTGGGTTGTGGAGAATGGGATTACAGCTGCAACACTTACGTAGAGGATAATAGCCGAACTGATTCGTTATCTGCTACTACAGCGGACTATTTTATCTCTAGTTTTAGCGGTACTGAATATAATTATAGCAACGCTCCAACAAACACCCATTATCGAAATCTCCAAAAGAAAGTGACACTGAATATGGTAACTGACTCGTCCTCAGGTTCTGTGGGTGCAGGAAACAATGCGGTCACATACATGATTCCAATTAGTGATAATCCTGAAAGTGGATATGCAGGAAAATCTCAGTTTATCTATTCTGCGAATGAGCTTTTGGCCGCGGGAGTATCTGCTGGTGAAATTGGTGCAATAAGTTTAAATGCTAAGAACTTTTCCAAAGCATCAAATCTACAGATCAATATCTTGGCAACTTCCAAAGATTCCTTTCAGTTATCAGATTTAGATTTAAAAGGATTTAAAAATGTGTATAGCGATGATATTACTTTTAACTCCTCCAAAAAGTTAATAACCTTCCATACACCTTTTATTTGGGATGGAAGTTCAAACTTAATTTTCGAATTTTCCTCTAATAGTAGGCCTGTTGCATTACTTGAGATAGAAAGTCATGAAATTGATTCTACGGTAGGTATTGTTGCATTTGGAGGGCATTCACTTTATTTTGATGGTGCATCAAACTACGTTGAAGCCAATGAATTCAAGGGGGTTTTAGGCACCAATGATCGAACTATAGAAGCTTGGATAAAAACCGATAAAGTAAATGGAGAAATATGCAGTTGGGGTAATGACGCATCAGGAGAAAAATGGGTTTTTAGGGTAAATGGAGATGGCACACTAAGGACAGAGGTAAACGGAGGAGGACTTGATGGTACGACTAACATTGCAGATAATCAATGGCATCACGTAGCTTGTGTTTTTTCAGGAACTGATGTTTCTGGCATAAAACACTATGTAGATGGTGTCCTCGAGACAAATGGTGCTTTAACTAACAGGTCAATTAATACAACATCTGGAATAAACGTAAGAGTGAGTAGAGGTATAAATAATAGATATTTTAAGGGTGATATTGACGGATTACGCATTTGGGATGAAGCCTTGACTGCTATTAGAATAGCAGATGTTAAAAATAGACTCATCAGCCCACAAGATGAACGCATTATTCTTAACTATAAATTTGACGTAGTAAATAATGAAGCAGTCCTATGTTCAGCCTTAAATCCAAAAACAGGAACAATTTTTGGTAATTCTACGTATAATTCTTTGCGTGCACAGCAAATTTTTAAAGATTTCTACAGCTCACCATATAGACCTAACATTAGGTTTCATCAAGGTAATTTTGATTTTACTATGACCGAAGTTTCTGAGTTTGATTTGGTGCCAAATAACCCCAATAGTGTGACTAGGTATACGATCAAAAGTAATGTTAATACAACCATAGATGATGAAAGAGTGATCGCAGAAACCTATAATAAGTGGGATTCAGATAAGAAAGAATATTTTTATGATGAAAATAATGTGCTCTATGATTCTGCTTCGGTTACGAGTGACGGGACTATTACATTGGGACAATTAAACTATATGCGAAGATGGCCTTCACGTTTAGAGATAATGTCATTTGTAACTCCCTATGGTATCGGCCTTGATCTTGGGACTGAAGGTAAAACATGGACTTTTGATGTGACGGACTTCACTCCTATACTAAGAGGTGATAAACGCATGTTCCTCAGCAGAGGAGGTCAAAACCAGGAAGAAATGGACATTAAGTTTTTATTTATCAAAGGTACTCCAACCCGTGAGGTACTAGATATTAAGCAGATTTGGCCTACTCAGCAATATCAACCTAACTTCTCACAGATATTAGCTAATGATGTATATTTCCCTCCCGTGGCATTTAATACTATGGACTCTGCAAAGAGTTTCAAAATAAGAAGTGCCATCACAGGTCACGGACAGCAAGGTGAGTTTACACCGAGAACTCACTTTATTACAGCCAATAATCAAAACTTCGAAAGGTCAGTATGGAAAATCTGCGGCAAAAACCCAGTATATCCTCAAGGAGGTACTTGGATCTATGACCGAGCAGGTTGGTGTCCGGGTATGGCCACAGATCTAGCCGAATACGAGATAACAAATATAGCTGGAGGAGAGGCTATATCTTTAGAATATGGCATAGCAAATGGAGATGGAGATTCTCGCTATATTGTCAATAATCAGATAGTAAGTTACGGTGAGTATAATTACGGATACGATTTAGAAATAGTAGATATCATGGAACCATCCAATAAGATAGCACACGCACTGAATAATCCCATGTGTATCAACCCTAAGATGGAGGTACGTAATAATGGGGTAAATACAGTGAACAGTATCACCATAGAGTATTGGGTAAATGATGAAAGTAATAAACGAAACTTTACATGGCCGTGCTACTTATCTACTAACGCAGTAGAGGAAATATATTTTCCCATAGATAATAGTATCTGGAGTAGTGCAGTATCTGGTAACAGTAAGTTCTATGCTAAAATAGTAGCTATAGATGGCAACGCAGGAGCAGACGAAGATGCTAGCAATAATACCTATGTAAGTGACTTTGATTTCCCTGAAGTATATCCAGGTAATTTCTTTTTATTTTACCGTACAAATAACGCCGCTTCAGAAAACCAAATTAAAATAGAAGATGAATGGGGTACTGTAGTATTTCAAAGAGACAATCACGCTAATTCTACCATCTACCGAGATACACTAAATCTTGGCCTTGGATGTTATAAATTAACCATAAATGATAGCGGAAATGATGGCATGAGTTTTTGGGCAAATAGTGATGGTTCTGGATATTTCAGACTCTGGGAAGTAGGAGGAAGTATATTTAAAACTATCCAGCCAGACTTTGGGAGTCAATCCATCGTAAACTTTACAGTAGTGCACACACTAGATGTACCGGAGTACAAGGTAGATTTAGGATATCAGCTATACCCTAATCCTACTATTGGACATATTACGGTAGATGGAGGAGATATGCAAGGTGCTATACCTACGCTCTATAATGCTATGGGTCAAGAAATAAATGCTCCTAGTCAAGTATCAGAGTCTACACTCACTTATAATTTAAATGAATATCCTTCTGGAATTTACTTTCTCAGCATAGTGAAAAATGGATACACTTGGACTCAGAAAATCATCAAGAATTAGTATGAACTAAAGAATCAATTTATGAGTGCCTCCTACTGTAACGTAAGAGGCATTTTGTAGTTATAAAACTCATAGGTAAGATAGATTGTTACACAGCTAAATAGAAAAGTATAAATAGTACCTTTGCAATACTGAAATGAGCGAAAGAAAATTAAACACCATAGAAGAGGCCATAGAAGACATAAAAAATGGCAAAATGATCATAGTGGTAGATGATGAGGACCGAGAAAACGAAGGAGATTTCCTTACCGCGGCTCGTAATGTAACTACCGAGATGGTCAACTTTATGGCAAAAGAAGGAAGAGGTCTGATATGTGTACCTCTTACTGAAGAACGCTGTGATGAACTAGACTTAGATCTTATGGTAGGTAAGAATACAGCTCAGTTTGAAACACCATTTACTATATCTGTGGATCTTATAGGTCACGGGACAAGTACTGGTATTTCAGCGTATGATAGAGCTATGACCATTCAAGCTCTAGTGAATCCTAATACTGACCCTAAAGAGCTAGGTAAGCCAGGACATATATTTCCACTGCGTGCTCGTACTCAGGGTGTGCTCCGAAGAGCAGGGCATACTGAAGCAGCTATAGACTTTGCTAGATTAGCGGGGTTTGAACCAGCAGGATGTATCGTAGAGATAATGAATGAGGACGGCACAATGGCTCGATTAAAAGATCTATGGGCGGTAGCTGCTAAGCATACTATGAAGATAGTATCTATAGCAGACCTTATCGAATATAGGCTAAAGCATGAAAGTCTGATCGAGAAACAAATAGATGTAAAAATGCCTACTGATTATGGTGATTTTGAGCTTTATGCTTATAAGCAAGTAAGTAATGGTATGGATCACTTAGCCTTGGTAAAAGGAGAGTGGAATGAAGACGAGCCAGTACTTGTACGTGTGCACTCTAGCTGTTTGACTGGAGACATCTTTGGTAGCTGCAGGTGTGACTGTGGTGAGCAGCTGCATAAAGCTATGCAGTCTATCGAGGAAGAAGGCAGAGGTGTCATCGTGTATATGAATCAAGAAGGTAGAGGAATTGGACTTTTGAATAAGCTAAAAGCATACAAACTTCAAGAAAAAGGATTAGACACAGTAGAAGCGAATATAGAACTAGGTTTTCAAATGGACGAGCGAGACTACGGTGTAGGTGCTCAGATATTAAGAGATCTAGGGGTCACCAAGATGAAGCTGATGAGTAATAATCCTAAAAAAAGAAAAGGACTTATAGGTTATGGACTAGAAATAGTAGAAAACATAGCATTACAGGTAGTGGCAAACCCGCATAATAAATCATATCTCGAAACTAAGAAAGAGAAAATGGGTCACGATTTATAGTTATTATCAGATAGTAATATCACAGTGCCTTTCATTAATTTGAAAGGCATTTTTTATGCTTGTTAGGTATGTTGTCTTAGATAACTTAAAGACAAAATAGGTTTACAAAAAAGACTTTTGTACATTTGTGGTATGAAAGGGGACAATGCATATAGAGTAAAGGATATATCTATATCTCTATTAAATGAACCTCTCTCGGCATATTATACTAAATATCAACCGATGATGAGCGTAGAAAACACAAGTTTTAATGACCTACTAGATAACAAAATGAGATTAGTAGAGACTATACACATTGGTATTTCTTATGATCTCTACTTTTCTGTCGCTTCTTTACTCCCATTCACAGATACTCAGTGGGCAGAGTTACTCGGTATATCTGCCAAAAGTCTCACTCGCTACAAAACTGAGGATGCTCACGTCTTTAAAAGTCTCCAATCTGAAAAGATACTAGAAGTTGCAGAAGTAATGTTAAAAGGCCACGAGGTTCTAGAATCTTCATCTTCTTTTGATAAATGGGTGATGTCACCTTCTGTGGCACTGGGAGGTAAGTCTCCTTATCAGCTTATGAGCTCCTCTTATGGCAAAGGACTAGTGATAGACGAGCTTAATCGGATAGAATATGGCATTTTTGCATAAGGACTAGTGCTAGTGTATAGACTAAGTAAGAGTAAATATGCAAATCAACTCTCTGGAGTAGGTGCTGCTCAGAGTAATAACCGCTGGAATAGTAAGGGCACAGAAATCATATATACTGCTCAGAGTAGAGCCTTGGCCATGGCAGAAGTGCTCGTACACTTAGATACTTATGCTCTGGAGATGAGCTATGTAATGCTCACTATCTCTATCCCTGATCACCTTGCTACTGTTTTTTTAGAACCTACCAACGAGGATTGGAACCTATTTCCAAACTTAGTAAGCAGTCAAAAAATAGGCGATCGCTTTATCCAAGAGAATACTTTTGCTATCGCCCGTGTACCGAGTGCTGTAGTAAAGGGAGATTACAATTATCTGCTTAACCCACACCACACTGATTTTAAGAACATTAAAATCGAAGAAGTATCTGATTTCTTATTTGACAATAGACTTTTTTAGCACTTTTTGTTATTTTTGGAAAATGGCTCATGCGGATTCAGCAAATTCAAGAATAAGGGATAACTTGCGTATGCGTGGAAAATCAGTCTCACGATATAAAAAAATAAGAAACCTGTATGTTGGCGGTGGAAATGAATCTAATAGTCAGTATTCCTCGCCACTTACTAAAGAAGAACTAGCCGTAGGCCGAAAGAGAGCTAAAGCCTACTATACTAAGAGAAATTTACGGATATATACTCAGATAATTGTAATCTCAATTCTAGCATGCTCTTTAGTTGGTTTTACCGTTTGGTATTTATTAGCCTAAGTCCCCTATCCTACTAAATTTGCACTCTTTTAAAAATACAACACATTGCTTCATATTCAAAACGTATCCTTCGAGTTCGGTGGTAACTACCTTTTCAAAGAAATAGACTGGTTTATAAAACCTCGTGAGCGTATTGGCCTTATTGGTAAGAATGGAGCAGGTAAATCTACTCTACTTAAGCTTATAATGGGTCAGTATGAATTACGCGAGGGTTCTATCAATAAAGCAGGTGGTGTAAATCTTGGCTATCTATCTCAGGACATGATAAGTGAAGATGGTGGTCAGACTATCTTGGAACATGCTAAAGGTGCTTTTAAAAGAGCAATGTTTGTAGAGATCGAGCTCGAAAAGTTATATGCACTTATGGAGACTGACCCTAGTGAGGAAAACATCCAACGAATGTCTGACTATCAAGAAGAATTTGATGCTCTAGACGGATATAATATGGATAATAAGACTGCTGAGATTCTAGAAGGTCTAGGTTTTACTACTGCTGATCTGTCCAGACCTATGCAGGAGTTTAGTGGTGGATGGCGTATGCGTGTGGTCTTGGCTAAGATGCTACTCGAAGAACCAGATATTATGCTAATGGATGAGCCTACTAATCACTTGGATCTACCAAGTATAGAATGGCTAGAGAACTATCTTAGCAACTATCCAGGTAGTGTAGTCATAGTATCACACGATAGAGAGTTTCTGAATAAGATGATTAATAAAACCGCAGAACTGAGTAATAATAAGCTTTATCTGTGGGAGGGTAATTATGACTTTTTCTTAAAAGCTAAAGTAGAGCGTGATGACCTTATGAGCAGACAAGCTGCTAATCAGGAGCAGTACATCAAAGAACAAGAAAAGTTTATCAATCGCTTTAAAGCAACGGCCAGTAAAGCAAAAGCTGTACAGTCTAGAGTGAAAATGGTAGACAAGATAGAGCGTATAGAGGTTATTCAAGAGGATAAGTCTAATCTTAAAATCGATTTTAAGCTAGGTAAGAAAAGCGGTAAAGTGGTGATGGAGCTAGATGAAATCACACAAGGCTTTCAAGATAAACTACTCTTCAATCAAGTTAATCGAGAAATAGTACGCGGAGATAAGATAGCACTTATAGGTGCCAATGGTACAGGCAAGTCTACTTTTTTAAGTATCATAGCAGATGAGCTAGAGTATACAGGGAAACGTAAACAAGGACATAATGTAGATGCATCTTTCTATGCTCAGCACCAGTTAGAAAGCCTACATATGGATTATGAGATACTCCAAGAGCTACAATATGATGCACCGCATAAGACGGATATGGAGCTTCGCTCTATGCTCGGATGTTTTCTTTTTGCAGGTGATGACGTATTTAAGAAAATAAAGGTACTTAGTGGTGGTGAAAAGGCTCGTGTAGCTTTAGCCAAAACGCTAGTATCTGAGGCTAACTTTCTGCTGTTAGATGAGCCTACTAATCACTTGGATATAGACAGTATAGAAGTGATCATAGAAGCTCTAAAAAGCTACGAAGGCACGCTCATATTTGTATCACATAATAGGTACTTCATAGAGAAGCTAGCCAATAAAGTGTGGTGGATACAAGATGAAGATGTACGCGAATATCCTGGAGACTACAAAGAGTATCTATATAGACTAGAAAACGAAGGATTTAAGACTGAAGCTCGTAATCTTAAAAAGCCAAAGCCTGAAGCTGTAACAGAAGACTCTAAAAACTCTTGGAAGCAAAAAGATGAGAAGGCAGACTTACTCAAAAAGCTACAAAAGAAGTTAGACCAAAAGGAAGAACAACTGGAGAATGCAAAAAAGTATTTGAGTGATATAGAAGCCAAATTAGCCGATGCAGCTAACCTTACTGCTGATGATTTAGAAAAAATGAGTAAAGAACATTCCGCTGCTACCAAATCTGTAAGTACGGTAGTTTCTGAGTGTGACGAGCTACTTGAGGAAATGATTCTGCTAGAGGGATAGCATTATCTAATCTAATTGACTAGGTGACCACCACAAAAAAGGGAGTATCGTGCATTGCACAATACTCCCTTTTAGAGTTATATTAACTTTAGTTATTTACTTCGTAGCATGCGCATTAATAAAAATATGAGCAGTAGATATTTTCTTCCAAACTATAAGTCCATATGAAAAATTATCACTGTTATAACCACTAGGGATATCCATAGTGAAAGTTTTTTCATATTTTGTGCCTACGGTTAATCCTGTTTCAGTAATTACCTCACCCCAAGCATTATCAGCTAGAGAACCTCTCATCACATTATGATGTTCAGCATCACCGTTTTGACCAGCAGTGCCTGCTTGTGGACCTAGTGCTTTATCCTCTATTAAATATGCTCCTAGTACGTATGTACCAGTGGCATTTTCAAATGCTTCTGCCTCCGCATCTATAATGAGTTTATTTCCTTCTATTCTAGCATTCATCACCATTCCTACTGGAGCATTTTTAAGAATAAATGCATCTGCAGCGGTTTGGGCGTCTGCAGCACTAGTGATATAATTTCTACCGTTAACTACAAAGTTAGGTTTAGAACTGTTGGGAGCAAATCGGTCTTGGATAGCTTGCATAGTAGGAAAAGCCTCTTGATTTCTAAAATATCCATTCGAAAATCCTGAACCATAATTACCCCAAGTAAGTGCCGTGCCTCCTTCGTATCTATACACTAGATCAGCAAATGCCGTCCAACCCCAACTGCCGCAAGGCCCGCAATTCTCTCCAGTCACTTTAAATACTATCGGCACGTTTACAAATGACGCCTTAGCATCTATTTTATCATCACTATTATCTACATATCCTTCTGGCTTATCACACTCGCTCACAGTGATACTAGGATTTCCTAGTCCATCACCATCTGCATCCGCATACCATAATAAAGGAGGGCATGGTTGTTCTTCTACTTTAGTCTCGTCATCTTTACATCCATATATGAATGAAGCTCCTACTAAAATCACCAATAGAATTTTATTTGAAAAATTGTTTTTGTTCATTTCGTTCTTATTTACTTCAATAATAGAGGATAAAATATTTTTTTATACGTTTTTCTATGTGCTTCTGGAAACTCAACTCTATCCTGACCTTAGAATACGTCGCGTTTAATGACATTTCACTTCCATTAGCTAAATACTAAAAAATTAACAATCAATACACGACAAGATGAGATTAACTATAGATTATCAAAGAAGTAGTTACTCACCTTCTCGTATAAGTGCACGCGATCTTTTCCTCTCACATTGTGCTCGTGATTAGGATATACGAAGTAATCTAGTTGTACACCTTCATCTACAGCCTTCTCAAGGTACTGAAGACTATGCTGCCACAGCACCACATTATCTTGTCCGCCGTGTATCATCAGTAATTTTCCTTCTAAGTTCTTTACGTGGTTTTTAAGATTAGTCTCTTCATAGCCTTCTGGATTTTCCTGTGGAGTATCCATGTATCTCTCCGTATACATAATTTCATACAAACTCCAGTCTATTACGGGTCCTCCTGCTACTCCTGCTTTGAAAACACCAGGATTACGAGTCATCATACTGGTAGTCATAAACCCACCGTAACTCCATCCATGAATACCTAGTCTATCCGTATCTACCCACTTCTGCTTCTTCAGCCACTCTACACCTGTAAGCTGATCCTCCATCTCATACGTACCGCAGTGTCTGTGTATAGCACTTTCGAATGCAAAACCTCTATCAGCACTGCCTCTGCCGTCTATGCTAAATACTACATACCCTTTTTGTGCCATATACTGATACCATAAGTTAGCTCCACCTAACCATCTATTGGTATTAAGCTGAAGATGTGGGCCATTATACAGATATACAACCACTGGATATTTCTTACTAGGATCAAAATTTATTGGTTTAAAAACGCGGTAATATAAATCTTGACCTCCGTTTCCCTTTAGCTTACCGAGTTCCATATCTCCTAGTTTATATTCTACTAATGGATTAGTAGCCTTATGCAGTATCGCCATCATATTACCTGTACCATCTATGAGACGGACCTCTTTAGGTATAGTCGTGCTGCTGTAGATATCTATGAACATAGAGCAGTCGTTATTTGGAGTGAGAGTATGATATCCAGCAGTTCGTGTTAGGTTTTTCATTTTACCACTTTTCATATCTACACAGTAGAGGTGACGTTCTAGCGGAGAATCCTTGGTAGTTGTGATATACAGCATTGTCCCATCTGCATTCATTCCATGATATTCAGTTACTATCCAATCCCCTTTAGTCAGTTGCTTGATAAGATTTCCTTCTATATCATATAAGTATAAGTGATTATAACCATCTCGCTCACTCCACCAGATGAACTTATTAGAATCATTCTTTAAGAAAACGGCTGGGTGCTCAGGCTCCACATATTTATCATTAGTCTCTTCAAAAAGTGTTTTAACAAAATCTCCAGTCTTTGCATCATACTTATTGAGCCACATGTGGTTCTGTGCACGGTTTACTATAGCTATGAGTATATACTTTTCATCGGCACTCCAGCTTACATTGGTGAGGTATTGTTCTTTATCACCTGTAGTATTGACGGTCACTGGAGCATCAGAATTAGTCATGTTTTTCACTTTTACAAGCACATTGTGGCTTTTAGCACCTGCGGTAGGGTAGCGTAACATCTTAGCGGTAGCAGGAGTATCTGATAATACATAGAGCGGATACTCTGTCACCATACGCTCGTCCATCTCATAGTAGGCCATCTGCGTATTACTGGGAGATGGAAATAGTCCATTGGTAATCCCAAACTCTGAGCGATGCACAGCCTTACCTATAACTATACCATCTGTGTCAGAGGCTATCTCATTATTTTTATTGTCTCTACTATAGCCAAATCCCTTTTTTATTTCTCCGTAAATACCTGACCCATCAGTGAAGTACTGCACAGCTGAGATACCTACATCATTGCTGTAAGCTAACAAGCGAGTTGTCTTCTCTTCTTTATTATATGCAAAGCCTTTATCACCGCTCATAAACTGAAATTCATCGTCATTTATCCAGTTAGCTCTAGGCAGACGCTTTAGTTTAGAGTCTTCTGAAAGCGTATTGTTTATATCATCCAGAGAGATAGATATAGTTCTTCCCTTTGTTAATACTATTTGCTGTACTTCTATAAGCCGTCCTTCTGGAGTTGTTCGCACTTGAGAAAACCAGTTTCCACCAGGTAACCACTGCACATCGTCCAGCCCTTTTGGATAAAGATGATAACCAGTTATGGCATCTTGGATAGTAAGTAGTTTGTCTTGTGAAAACCCTAAAACGGAAAAGGCTACAAGCAGTAATACGCTGATTTTTCTCATATTTAGCAAATATGCAGCATAATTAGATGTCAATATAATAAGTGTGATAAAACGGGGATAAAGTTTAATAATTAAAAACGTTAAGATGTGAAAATTAAGAGCTAAATAGTTGCGTTGGCAAGGCACCTATTATTCGGTCGTTCGATATTAAATTCTGTTCATTCGGATTCTATTCATCACAAAAAAACTTATCACTATTAGTGGATTTGCTTGGAGCATATTTGAATCCTTACTTAACGCAGGTAGTGGTAAGTGAATAAGGACTGAGCCTATTCCTAATGGACAGCCAAAACTCTGGTGGGTAGATAGCAGCCGAAGCATTCAGTGCAGAAAAGTACTGTAGCATCAAACCAAGTCAGAAAACGCATCATCTAATGTATTAAACCTAAACTCGAACCCACTTTGTAATAAACGAGTAGGTACAACCCATCTACCTTTTTATGACGAGCTCAGTTTCCGTATTTATTAAAACTTAAAGTCAAAAAAAGATCATACTAGTTTTAGTAGGACCTTATAAAACCAATTTTCATCACTCTTTTCAAATTTTTCTAGCATATTATCTACCTTTATAGCGAAGTCCTCTATATCATTTACCCTAGTAAGTAGTTCTTTATTCTCCTGGTTATTTTCAGTTTCTTTTTTAAGACCGACTAATGCAGCTATCACTGGTTCTAGTTCACGCTTCCGTCTCTGCTTTGCAATCTGTCGGGCTACTACCCAAATATCTTTTTTGGCACTATAAAAGTCTTTTCTATCGCCAGAAATCATTTCTTTACTGACCAGTCCCCACTCTACTAGAGCACGCACATTCATATTGGTATTACCTCTACTTATTGTAAGCATATCCATCATCTCGTCAGTACATAGTGGTTTTTCAGAGATCATCAATAAAGCGTGTAATTGTGCCATGGTCTTATTGATACCCCAATTAGTACCTAGGGTTCCCCAAGTATGTACAAATTTCTGTTGCTGGTCGTTCAGTTTCATTGTATTCTATGGTTCAAAGATACAAATATTTTATATTTTCAATATTTACTGAAAATTAAATATTAAATTAATATGTGGTTTCCGTAACCTTGGAGTAACACAAAAGCATTTATGTATTATCTTTGTTGTCAATAAAGTATCACATAGAAATAATTAATGTCAAAGTCACAAGAAACATATTCCAAAAAAGAAAAGGAAAAAAAACGTAAGAAGAAGAAAAAAGAGAAGGACGAAAAGCGTCAAGATCGTAAAGCTCAAGCTACTCCTGGCACACTAGATAATATGATGGCTTACATAGATGAGCACGGTAATATTTCTGACACTCCGCCAGATCCAGAAAACAAAATAGAATTCGAACTAGATGACATTGTGACCAGTGTTCCAAAGCAAGAAGAGTTTGATATGGAAGCTACTCGTGAGGGTAAGATAGACTTCTTCAATACGGAAAAAGGTTTCGGTTTTATAAAAGAAATAGGTACTGGCGAGAGTTACTTCGTACATTACAAAGGACTGATAGACGATGTTATAGAAGGAAACAAAGTAAGTTTCGAACTAGAAAAAGGAATGAAGGGTCTTAATGCTATCAACGTAAAGAAGATTCAGTAATACAGAGTTACTATATCACATACGGGGCTCCAATCACTTTCGTGGTTGGAGCCTTTTTTTGTTCACAGAGTAAGTGCTCTTTTTATACATCTTTAATCTAAGATTATGTCTGACTGTATTAACGAATTCATAGGAAAATAAAGTGGTGTATATGAGCAAATTGCAGCAAGGTCAACTCACACAAGTATTGGTAAATTTACCTCACAAAAAAAATGTGATAAAGCGATAGTGTAAGGCAGTGAGATTATTGTTTCTATTTCTAAAATATCCTAAATAATACTTTTAAAAAAACTCCCTTCTCTCGAAAAGCGTTCCTTAAATTCGTTTGAACCTGTGATGAACTGCCCTAAATCGAACACCTTGAGGTACTCTTAATGTCAATTTGACAATTAAAAACTTATACGAAGCTCTCACTCACTACCAATTCCTTAGTACCGTGAGTCCACGAGTAAAATCCTTCTCCAGATTTGATCCCTTTTTTGCCTGCATTTACCATATTTACGAGTAGTGGACACGGTGCGTACTTCGGATTACCAAATCCATCGTGTAAAACATGAAGTATCGCCAGACATACATCTAATCCTATAAAATCTGCTAGTTGCAATGGTCCCATCGGGTGAGCCATTCCTAGTTTCATTACTGTATCTATTTCAGTCACCTGCCCCACTCCTTCGTGAAGTGTCCATATCGCCTCGTTTATCATTGGCATTAAGATTCTATTGGCTATGAATCCAGGATAGTCATTTGCCATAGCAGGTACTTTCCCTATTTTCTTGCTTAGTTCATCTATAGTAGCAGTCACCTCTTTAGAGGTACTGTACCCATTTATGATCTCTACGAGCTTCATCACTGGTACAGGATTCATAAAGTGCATACCAATTACCTTATCTGGTCTGCCTGTCTGTGCAGCCAGCTCTGTGATACTGATAGACGAAGTGTTAGATGCTAAGATACATCCAGCGGGTGCATGAGTATCCATGTCCTTAAAGATCTTAAACTTCAGTTCTTTATTTTCGGTAGCTGCTTCTACCACTAGATCTGCAGATTTCACACCTTCAGCTAATACGGTATATGTAGTGATGTTTGCGAGTGTCGTCACTTTATCTGCTTCAGAGATTCTCTCCTTTGCCACCATACGGTCTAGGTTTTTAGCTATCGTAGCTAGTGCCTTGTCCAGTGCTGGTTGACTGATATCTATAAGTGCTACGTTGTAGCCGTTCTGTGCAAATACGTGGGCTATTCCATTGCCCATGGTTCCTGATCCTATTACTGATATGTGTTGCATGCTTTTATTGTTATTGCGAAGGTATAATTCTAAAACTTGAGTGTGACTGTAAACCCGTTGTATAAACCCATTCCAGATTTCACCCTACATATATCTGGCTGTATATTCATACTGAGGTCCTTATTTACCTTGAACTCTTTGAGATGTGCATCTACATTAGCATCTATTGCCTGTAAGGCGTATAGTACAACAAAACCGATAAGTGAAACATCTCTATATCTTCTGTGAAAGTCTCTATCACTCCGTATAGAAGCTTCAGATCTATTAGGTGATAGATCTAGGGTATTGGTATCTCCGTCTATTTTAGACACTAAGATATTTTGATAACGAGTTAGACTGTCCGTATTATACCTCCACATATAAGCGAGTCCGCCTATACCCGCATATACTATCCCTGCTTTCCAGTATTTTTTATTGTATATCTGACCAGCTCCTGGTAACACCAAAGCGAGTACTGTAGCCTTCTTAGGATCACCCCACACTGTACTGTCATTAACTAGTGTTGGAATGGTTTTACCAACGCTTTGATGGCTTTGTGCAGCTTGTATACCTTTCATATAGTCAGCAGAATACGGATGCTGTGCATACCCTAAGCTACCTAAAAGTAGCCACATACTGATAAAAGCAATCTTCCGCATATACTGTAAAATTAGCTAAACCATTTTGTCTAGAATAGCCTGCAGCTGCTCTTTAGATGAAAAGCTAATGATAATAGTCCCATTATCATTTGATCGAGATTTAAACTTCACTTCTGTATTTAGCTTTTTAGCGATTTTCTCTTTGGTATTTATATAGTTTGTAAAATCAAAATAGTTAGCCACGCCTTTACTAAACGCTGCTGTGGGCTCATCCTTCATATTACGTACCATATCTTCGACTTGACGCACTGAAAGGCTCCCGTCTACTGTTGCCTTAAATATAGTTAGCTGTTTCTCCGTATTATCTACATTGACTAGGGCTCTAGCGTGTCCCATCATCAAGTTGCCCTCTTTTATAGCCAGCTGAATCTCGTCTGGCAGTCTGAGTAATCGAAGGTAGTTGTTTACTGTGGTTCTTTTTTTACCTACTCTATCTCCTAATTCTTCTTGTTTTAGACCGCATTCCTCTAGTAGACGCTGATAAGAAAGTGCTATCTCTATGGCATTTAGATTTTCACGCTGTATGTTTTCTATCAGAGCCATTTCCAGCATTTGCTGGTCATTAGCTAATCTGATGTATGCAGGTATTTGGCTGAGTCCTGCCAGTATAGATGCACGTGTACGTCTCTCACCACTGATGATCTCATACTGTTCAAAACCTACCTTACGCACTGTTATAGGCTGTATAATGCCGTGTACCTTGATAGAGTCGCTAAGCTCTGTAATTGCTTCATCATCAAACTCTGTACGCGGCTGAAACGGATTAGCTATAATCTGGCTAATCTTAATCTCAGCAATACTATGCAGTGCCTTGGGCTCTAGACCTGTGATATCTGTATCTGAGTTTTCTAATAGTGCACTCAGTCCTCTTCCTAATACTTTTTTGCTCATTTACTGAATGATTCTTTCTTCTTCACTTATTTTAGTCATACCATTTCTTTGCAGTACTTCTCTCGCTAGGTTTAAATAACCTACACTGCCTGGTGCTGTAGCATCATGCTCTAGTACTGGTACTCCAAAACTAGGAGCCTCACTGAGCGTAGTATTTCTTTTTATGATGGTATCAAATACGAGGTCTTGAAAATGTAGTTTCACTTCTTCTACCACTTGGTTAGATAATCGCAGTCTAGAATCATACATAGTGAGAAGCAGACCTTCTATCTCTAGACGTGTATTGATACTGCGTTGTACTATCTTGATAGTATTCAGCAGCTTACCTAGTCCCTCTAGTGCAAAGTACTCGCACTGCACGGGAATCATCACTGAGTCAGATGCACCCAATGCATTCGTAGTAATTAGACCAAGAGATGGCGAACAATCTATAATGACAAAGTCATAACTATCCTTCACTTTATCCAGCATTCTGCTCATTATTTTCTCACGGTTAGGTA
>TARA_B110000090_G_scaffold140820_1_pt1 | contig 32342 bp, 30 predicted proteins | sample TARA_B110000090 | Tara Oceans TARA_B110000090 (sample SAMEA4397239) | marine metagenome | biome: Polar Biome; feature: [SRF] surface water layer (ENVO:00010504); material: water (ENVO:00002006), including particulate matter (ENVO:01000060) such as... | depth 5 m
GATGTGAGGTTGAAAGATTTAGACTTAAAGTTTATTCAGGATTTAGAATATTTCCTCAAGACGGCACTAAAGTTAAAACAAGCTACTGTGTATAGAAGTATACAGAGGGTAAAGAAGATTATTCAGTTTGCTATTGCGGAGAACTACCTTCAAAAAGATCCTTTCCATTTGTATAAGAATAAGAAGCATAAAACGGTGATTATTTATCTAACTGATGATGAGTTGAAACAATTAGAGAAGCACTCTTTCAGTCAACCGAGATTACAACAAGTTAAGGACTTATTTATTTTCTGCTGTTATACAGGATTGGCATATGCTGAAATGTCAAGTTTGACAACTAAAAATATAGAAATTGGTTTCGATGGAAAAGAATGGATTCAGATGATTCGTAAGAAAACAAACAGAAAGATATCAATTCCTCTGTTACCAAAAGCGAAAGAAATCTTAGACAAGTATAATAATGAGCTGCCTAGTATCAGCAATCAGAAGTTTAACTCTTATTTAAAGGAGATTTCAGCGCTTTTGAGCATAGATAAAAACTTAACTCATCATATTGCTAGAAAGACTTTTGCAACTACTGTTCTTTTATTTAATAATGTACCTATGGAAATTGTATCAGAGTTACTAGGAATTTAGTGCAAATTGGAAGAGGAGATATTATCGAGATTCATGATTTTCTAGTTGAATAAAGGATTGCTCTAGATTGGTGTGTAAAAAAAATACTTTGAACGGTATAAATTAAACTTAAAAAAGGTCAACCTATATTAGTATAATACAGTATTTAAATTAAAAGTGTTTAACGAATAAAAAATACAAGCTAAAACATCTTACGTCAATAACGAACGATTTTTACGTTCCAAAAATCATAAAGCCAATTGAAGTGACCGTTCCATAATCTTACGTAGAAAATTATTTTGTTGTGAAATTTCCATTATTGAACATTTTTAAAAGATTGGATTCCATTTTAACTGTTTCATCACTAACAATATACATCGATTATTTTTGATAAGAAGCCCTAGTTGTTGATTCGTTATTCAAAATAGCCGCTTTTATATTTAAAATTGAACATTTAGCATTTATTATTATTTTGATTGCTAGTTTCTAGTTTCTGGTTATTATATTTACAAGGTTGAATTTTTTACTATTCAAAAAATCAATAAATCAAGTAACTAGCAAATAAACGAAATGAGCATCATTCTCACACATACCTATTATCTTTTTGAAGATGAGAAAGAACAAAGCATCATGCGTCCATATGCGCCTTTGGGTTTATTGTATATCTCTGCATATCTGAATGAAAATAAAGTAGAAAATCATCTGTATGATTCTACATTTTATTCGAAAGTAGACCAACTTCTCTTCATTAAAGAAAAACAACCAAAAGTCATTGCAATTTATGCAAATTTGATGACAAAAATTAATGTAATCGAATTGGTGAAAATTTTAAATACTGATGAAATATATGGTTTTCCGAAAATTATTTTAGGCGGACCAGATATTACATATAATTTAGAAAACTACCTCAATACTGGTGTCGATTTCTTGATTTTTGGCGAAGGTGAACAGACAACGTTAGAGTTGTATCAAGCAATTATAAATAACCAAGATTATAGCGAAATTCATGGAATTGCCTATATAGAAAACGGTGAAATCAAAAAAACTCCGCCACGCATGCGCATGAAAAGTCTCAAAGATTTGCCATTGCCAAATAGAGCTGCGATTCCGGTAGATAAATATTTAGAAACCTGGAAAACACATCACGGACAAAGTTCCATGACAGTAAGTACGATGCGCGGTTGCCCTTACACATGTAAATGGTGCAGCACGGCGGTGTATGGACAAAGTTATAGAAGGCGTCCGCCAAATATGGTAGCTGCGGAATTAAAGATGTTGAAAGACACATATAATCCTGATGCAATTTGGTTTGTTGATGATGTATTTAGTGTAAGCTATAAATGGATTGAACTGTTTCATGAAGAAGTCCTCAAGCAAGATGCCATTATTCCGTTCGAATGCATCACGCGTGCCGAACGTTTGAACGACCACATATTACAATTATTGAAAGAAGCTGGTTGTTTCCGGATTTGGATTGGTGCAGAAAGTGGTTCACAGAAAATTATAGACGCAATGGATCGCCGTGTAGATGTAAATGTAGTAAAAGAAGCTATTCAAAAAACCAACGCACTTGGTATAGAGACAGGAACATTTATCATGGTTGGTTATCCTGGTGAGGACGAAGAGGATATCAAAGAAACAATTGATTACTTGAAAGCCGCAGACCCGACACACTTTACGATTACAGTTGCATATCCAATCAAAGGAACTTCTTTATATAATGAAGTTGAAGATAAAATTACCATTCAACCCGAATGGGATACATCTACCGATCGTGATATCGATTTTACGCGAACCTATTCCCGAAAATTTTACGATTTTGCCGTAAGACGCATTGTGAATGAAGTCAATTACAATAAAGAATTACTCAAAGGAAAAGAAGGTAGTTTAGTAAAATCATTCAAGTTGAAAACAAAATCTGTGTTGGCGCGCACAGCTATGAAATTTTACAAATAATAATGGATTTCAATCGCCTCATACAACAGCAAAATGTTTATTATTTAACGCCTGAAGTTGCAAATTTTTCAATGTATTACCTTGCCGTACGCGAAAAAGAAAACCGTATTTTGACAGATGCTGAAGTTCGAAAATTACCTAATATAGAAAAACATGAGTGGCCATTTCGTGTAAAATCGACAAAACGTTTTGTGAATTATATAGCATCTAAAAATAGTGATTTGCAAATTCTAACGATTGGTTGCGGAAATGGTTGGTTTACTAATAAAATTGCGAAAGTGTCCGAAAAAAATCAAGTAATTGGTTTAGACATGAATCGTGAAGAATTAGAGCAAGCGGCTAGAACTTTCCCCAAAAAAAACACACATTTTGTTTATGGAGATATTTTTAAGATTTCCAAACAGTTTGAAGCGAAATTTGATATTATTACTTTAAACGGTGCGATTCAGTATTTTGAGGATTTTGAAGGTTTAATGATACTTTTAAATACTTTTTTAAGGGCAAAAGGTGAAATTCACATCATTGATAGTCCTTTTTACAAAACTTCTGAAATTCCTGCGGCAAACGAACGCACCAAAGCATATTATAATGAACTTGCAGTTCCAGAAATGGCGGAACAATATCATGCACACAATCTCAATTTGGTGAAAAAATTTGACACCCTATACAGAACTAATAAAAATATCATTCATAAGATTTTAGGTAAAAAAGATTCCCCTTTTTCGTGGTATCGCCTTATAAAAAATTAAACAAATGGCTCGTAAGAAGTTTTTAAAAAAGTTAGTATTCTCAGGTGTTTTTACATTGGTTTTACTCGTATCGGCTGAAATTATTCTATCCTTTTTTCAAGTATTTCCTAATGATTACTATACTATGACTCCAAATTCAGGATTTATATGGAAAATAAATTCAGAAAAAATTACAGGAATCCATCAAGATTCTGAAGTTTCATTTGATGAAATAGGTGCAAGATCCATTTCAAATTATCAAGACAAAAAAAATAAAATTGTCGTTTTTGGCGGAAGCACAACGGCTTGTTTCGCATTAACACAATCTAAAACTTGGCCTGCATTATTAGAGAAAAAATTAGGTGATTCGTATTGGGTTGGAAATTTTGGAAGGCCAGGAAATAGCAGTAATCATCATATATTACAGTTTAAGTATATTTTAGAAAAACCAGAATTGAGCAGCGTAAAAACTGTTGTCATTATGCAAGGTGTAAATGATTTTGTTGGGTATTTAATTTCGGATGAAAGATATATAAACAGTACTGACGAAGAATTGGAAAAGTTTTCTTTTCAGCATATTCCGGACGATTACCTTCCTTATTATAAACAATTGACTTTGTATAAATTAGCATTATTAGCCAAGAAGAACATGTTTTTTTATTTTAAACATAAGGACTATTTGACAAAAATGGTAGAAGACATTAAAATTTTAAAGCAAAAATCTAAAATTATTGAAGAATTACCTAATTTAACAGCAGGTTTAAATCATTACGAAGAAAATATCAAACAACTTATACAGCAAGCAAACGAAAAGAAAATCAAGTTAATTTTCGTGACACAAGAAACGATGTGGAAGCCAGATTTAGAAAAAAAGTACGAAGATTTAATGGTTACAAGTGGTTTTGCTAATAATGAAGCTTTTTATAGTACAAAAGCATTGTATGGAGGCATGGAAATTTTTAACCAACGTTTAAAAATGGTTTGCGATCAAAACAATATAGCGTATGTAGATTTGAAGCTTCCAAAAACTACGGAGTCTTTTTATGATGATTTTCACTTCAATGAATCTGGTGCCGAATTATGTTCTGAGCAAATTTCAAAAGAATTAAAAATGATTTTAAAATAAGCTAGAGATTGGAAAAACTTCCCGACACAATTCACTAAATCGAATTACTCGAAATAATATTTGTTTAGTGCATTGAGATCAAAGCAATATTAAATAGCCATCGCGTCTAAAAACAAAGTAAGTCTAATTAGGCTAATTGTTGTTTCTTAAAAAACGTATCTACTATTTTCTTTTCAATAGGAAAACTAAAAAACTTATACTTACATCTTAACTTAGCTACTACCTGTATTGGCAAGTAGATTGATTTCTGTTTAGAATAGCCAAATTTCAGATAAAATTTAAACTTTTCAAAGAAATCAAATTTTTCGTCACTTACCCATGGTCCTACCGATCCTACGAAATCAAAATCTGCCCACTCTTGTATGGTTTGCGGTAATTTATACCCTTTTTTCACAACATCATCGGTAATTTTAGTACCAGGATAAGGTTTAAAATAAAATATTGGTGTTTGGAAATTAGGATGCATACTATTTAATTGATGCGCTACTTTCACAGTTTCCACTATACTTTTATCTGTTTCTTCGGGAAATCCTACAATAAAAGGAAACTGAACTGCAATACCTATATCTCTGCAGCGCTCAGCACACATAAATACGTGCTCTAGCTTTATGTCCTTTTTTAACCAATCCATCATTTCTTGCGAGCCAGACTCTACTCCAATTAGTAAACGACGTAATCCTGAATCTTTACAAATTTGAAAGTCTTCTATAGTTAGTCTAGAGCCTTGATCCGCGCGCATAGTTGCCGCCCAAGTAAATTTTAATTTTTTCTCAATAATTAACTCTGAAATTTCAATAACTCTATCTCTATAAGTAAAATAGGTCTCATCTTGTAAGTTAACATCGGTGAAATTGTATTTATGGTAAAGTTCTTCTAACTTATTCACCATTATTTTAGGAGAAATAGCAGTCCATTTTCTATTATAAACAAATGGGTCTGCACAGAAACTACATCTAAAAAAACATCCTGTAGAGGATATATAATCAAGTTGACGTCTCCCCTTTTTTTCAAAATATTTTTCTACATCAATTAAATCATAATTAACCTCAGAAAAGGCATCCATTTTAACAATGGTTCTCGGTGGATTTTTTATTATCTCCCCTGTGTTACTTCTATAACAAATACCTTTTACTTTAGATACATCTTTGTCCGATTCGAAAGTTTCCACAAGCTCTTTGAATGTGTCTTCTCCTTGTCCCTGAACAGTAACATCGATACACAACTCATCCTTTAATGTTTGTTCTGGAAATAAAGAGGTGTGCCAACCACCCCAAATAATAGGAATGTCTTGTCTTAAATTTCTTACAGCTTGCGTGATATCTAAGGCATTCTGTATTGGTCTTCCTGTTAACGAGGTCACTCCAAAGCAAATAGCTTCGTCTACATGTTCTTGAATTATTTTTATTGGATCTTCCTCAATACGACCATCAATAATTATAACTTCATATTTTTTGGGATCCATAATAGAACCAATAGCCAACAAAGCTAATGGCATATCGTAAAAAACAGCTACAGGGTTGTAAAGCAGAACTTTGAGTCTTTTCATGGAAATTTTTTATACACAAATATACCTACTAATTAAATACTTTAGAGGACTTTAGTTTCTTTTTATGCAAAAAGTATTGCAGTGATATTTTTATTACACCCAATCCATAAGTAACGCTGCGCTGAAAATTAATTGATGAACTTTCACTAGAATATTTTGTTGGACAGGTAATCTCTGCTATTTCAAACCCCTTATTAAAGATTTGACACAACATTTGATTGTCAAAAATGAAATCATCTGAATTGTGTTCTAAATTTAATGAATTCAACACTTCCGCAGAAAAAGCTCTGAAACCTGAATGATATTCGGATAACTTTTGACCAATCAAAATGTTTTGAAACAACGTCAAAAAACGATTTGCAATATATTTATAAATTGGCATGCCTCCATTTAATGCACCTTTACCTAAAATTCTAGATCCCATGACAACAGGATAGACATCATTTGCAATTAAATAGGCCATAGAATGAATTAATTTTGGCGTATATTGATAATCGGGATGCAACATTATTATAATGTCTGCATTTAACGATAAAGCTTTTTTGTAGCAACTTTTTTGATTTGCTCCATACCCTTTATTTTCATCGTGTTTTAAAATATGTTTAATACCTAAAACTTTTGCTACTTTAAGTGTTGAATCTAAACTATTATCGTCTACCAAAACAACTTCATCCACGATATCGAAAGGTATTTCTTCATATGTTTTTTGTAAAGTTTCTGAGGCATTATAAGCAGGAAGCACGACTATAACTTTTTTGGTATTAATCATAAAAATTCACTCTTAATTTCTTTAAATATAAAAACAAAGATAATTTTTTTATCGGAACCAATAATAAAACTATCTTTATGTACGCAAAAATTAAATAATTTGGAACGAAAAAAAATCGCTACTTTAAAATACAACTATTTTATACTTATTATTTTTCCATTGCTCATTATTTTCATTCTGAGAACAGTTGGTTTTGATGGTTTATATGGTCAAGATTCGTATGAATATTTACGCTATACAATCGCCATTCAAGAATATATGGTTAATGGAACGCATCCTGGGAATTATTTTTGGCCCGTTTTATATCCAACTTTAGGAAGTTTGTTAGGTTTTATTTTCGGAGCTGCGTTTGCTTTGCAATTAATTAGTTGTATTAGTTTTTCCCTAGCCTGTGTGTATATTTTAAAAACAATTCGACTACTCTATCCAAATTCAAAATTTCGTTTTTTTTATGTGTTTATTTTCGCAGTTTTTTGTCCATTTCTATTAAAAATGGGCTTGATTGTCATGTCGGATGCGTTCGCATTAGTTTTTGTAGTATTGTCCTTTTATTTCTTTTTTAAATCGCACCTTAAAAATACGAGTCTTGCGCCTATTTTTATCTTTGCAACTTGTGCTTTAATGACCCGCTATGCTTCACTTTTTATTACGTTTCCAATTATCGTTTACGCATCGCATTTAGTGGTAAAAAGAAAAAAATATAAACAATTTGTAATTGCAACCTTATTGAGTATCGTTATAGGAATTCCGTTTCTTATTTTCCAATGGGGCGCATTATTTGAAGCCTCTTCCAACTACTTTTTGAAAGTTTGGTCTACAGCAAATTACTTCAAATCAAATTATACAACTGAGGATGGAACACAGCATTATATGTTTTCAAATTTGATATACACCCTTTATGTATTCTTTCATCCTGGATTTATTTTTATTGGATTTATTTTGAGTTTAATTACACTAAAAAATTATAAATCGCTCGTTGAGTTTCATCAAAAAATACTGATGATTTGCAGCGGGTTATACATTTTATTTTTGGCAGGAATTCCGTTTCAAAACCCGCGAGTTCTTGGCTTGCTGTTTCCGTTGATATTAATTTTACTCTTTCCCGCGTTTACAAAACTGATGGAAATAAAATACATTAAGCAATTTTTTATTCCGATTGGAATTGTTTGTGTAGGATTACAATTGGTATTTTTCTTGATGACATTTCGTCACATTTTTTCGCGAACAAATGCTGAAAAAGAAATTGCAACCATGATTCAACCATATCAAGGCGCGACTTTATATAGTTTTGATGTAGATTTGGCAATGCGAGGTCGTGGTTTGGATTTTGAGTATAAGAACATGTTTATAGAACGCTACCAAAACTTCCATAAAAATGATCTAATTCTTTTTGATCCAACTAGATATGAAGCACAATGGAAAGATAAAACACCTATGTTGAACTGGAGATTTATTGAACAGAATTATACATTAAAAGTAGTAGAAACACATCCAGAAGGATGGAAATTATATCAAATTCAGTAGTATGCTTTGGATGCGCATCAAATATCGTTTAGGATTGTTGTACAAAACCGTTTTGTTCAAACTTGGTTTGGGGAAATTGTTATTGAAAGACCGTTATGGCGAACGTATTTTAATCTATCACGGAATTGATGCCGTTGGTGAAACACGTTTTAACAGTCGATTTATTTCAAAAGTATTCTTTGAGGAATTCATCAAATACATCACAACACATTATAATGTGATCTCTCTAGATGATTACTATCGTAAAAAATTTAAAACAAACACTTTAAACATCGCCATTAGCTTTGATGATGGTTATTTGAATAATTACAAATATGCGGTTCCAATTTTGGAAAAATATAATGTTCCTGCGAATTTTTATATCACAACAATTCATAAAAAAACACCCTATTTATGGCCAGATTTTATAGATTTAGTCTCACATCATACAAAAAAAAAGGAAGTTGTTTTTGAAAAAAATTTGTATAAAATAAGTGCTAAAAAAGAATTTATCTGGAATGGAGTTTCCATAAAAAATGCTGCTAAAGGTTTACCATACGATGTTTTAAAACTAATGTATAATGTTTTTGAAGATGATTGGAACGCTTTGCCACCAGAAAACTTTGAAGATTATTGGAAACTAATGAATGCAACACAAATTAAAGAAATTGCAGACCATCCATTATTTACTATTGGTGCGCATGGTGAAACACACGCAAGTTTAGTCGATATTTCGTTGGAAGCTGCAAAACTTGAAATTTTAACGAGCAAAAAACAACTTGAAACCATTTGCGAACAGCCAATTAACGAGTTTGCATTTCCGTTTGGTTATTACAATCAAGAACTTGCAGGTTATTGCACTGAAATAGGTTTTGAACGCTTGCTCCTAGTTGATTATAATACAAAAGAAGACGCTAAAAACGAAACATGGAAAAATCGTTTTGTAATGAATCCATACATTTCTTTGGAACAACAATTGGCGTATTTATTAAAAGGTGCTTACTTCTAAAATATGTTATACAAAGAAATATATCGTCTCAAACGAGTTGACAATAATGATTTTCCAGCGATCAAAGAATTGTTCTGGAAAGTCTTCAAGAAAAAGGTTTCATTGCACTATTTGGAAAACAAATATGATACTTCTTATTTAGGCATCAAGTACATCTGTAGCATTGCATATTATGACGATATTCCGGTAGCTTTTTATGGCGCACTTCCACAAAAATTTACCAATAACGAACGTGAAATATTTGTTGCACATGCCTGTGATTCGTATACATTGTCAAATCATCAGCGAAAAGGATTGCATAATGCATTGGCACAATTTGCGTATGAAATCATGAAGGAGAACGATATGAAATATGTATATGCATTTCATAGCGAAAATACGTATCGTAGCACAAAAAAACTAGGATGGAAAGAACACAAGCACCTGCAACGATTCCATATCAAAACAAACACACTTCCTGTGGCAAAAGTGTTGAATAAGTTTCGCTGGAATAATTTCTATAATCTATTTTTTAGTAAAAAAGTTTCGCAAAAAGCGATTGAAAAGTTAACAAGTGAGCACAAAGATAAGTTTCGATTACAATTTACAGATGACTTTATTAACTATAAAAACAGCTTTAATACTCATTATTGTATTGAACTCGAAGGTTGTGTGTTTTGGATGAAAATTCAGGCGATTATGCATGTCGGAATGTTTTATGCACCTTCTAATTTGGCATTGCAAAAAGCGATCAAAAAGTTACAACGAAAAGCATTTTTAATAGGGATTACCGAATTTCTTTTTCAAGTAGATGCGACTTCAACCATGGCAAAACAATTACAAACAATTGTAAAACCAAAAGAATCTTGGCTTGCTGGATATTTAGATTTTGATCCAGAAATCGATTTAAAAGACTTTATATTTACGTATACAGATTTAGACACTTTTTAAACATGCAAATTCAACTCAAAAATCATACCTTTCAAATTGATCCAGGACAAAATAAACACCATTGGACGCATATTAATTCCATTGATTGGGAACCGCATACGTTTACTATTTTCGATAAATTCATCAATGAAAACGCTACTGTTTTAGACATTGGTTCTTGGAGTGGCGTGCTCACATTATATGCTGCAAAAACGGCTAAAGAAGTGCATGCACTCGATCCAGATCCGGTTTGTTTTAGTGAATTGGAAAAGAATATTTCTTTAAATCTGGATGTAGCCAAAAAAATAAAAACATACAAAACTGCAATTTCAGATAACAAAGAAATTGTGCGTTTGTCTGCCCGTGAAGCTTATGGAAGTTCATCAAGTAGTATTTTAGAAAGAAAACGCGACACCGAAAATTCGTTGGAATTGGAAACCGTTTCGCTCGCTGATTTTTTAGAAAAGGAACACATTCAAAAAGTAGATTTCATCAAAATGGATGTGGAAGGCGCCGAATTTAAAATTTTATCAACTATTGGTAAAGTACTCAGAAAATACAAATATCCAACATTGTATGTATCCTTTCATTATAATTTTTTAAACGAAAATATGTATCACAAATATATCGCTTCTAGCTTTTTAAATAAAGTATTGATGCGATTGGAAACTATGCTTGGATTTTCATTGTTTAAAACTCGAATTCGTAAAGAAATTGCGAATTTGTACAAAGATGTCAAAGCGTATGCATTCATTTATAAAACCGACGGCACACAAATTTATTTTGAAGATTTACAGCGCAATCCCGAATTGATTAAAGAAACAGATTTGGTGTTTACGAATGTGGAGTGGAACACTTCGGCTCTGCTCAGTTGAACAAAAAAAAATAATAAAACGTCTATTCGAGTGTTTTATCGAAATAAAATCAAGATAAAATATATCGAGAATAGCGCTTAATTTCAAAATATTTTCGATACAATTTTCTATCTATTTTTACTGCGCTCAATATGACAGAAAATCACTCCAACGAACGTTTGGGGAAGTTTAAAAATAAATTAACTAGATTTCTGCTTGCGTAGGAATGTAAAAATGAACAACACGAAACAACATATCGTATTTTTAACACCAGGTTTTGCGGAATCCGAGGACGATTCTACAACAATTCCTGCGCTGCAAATCTTTTTAAAAAGCTTGCGAAAAGCATTGCCTAATGCGAAACTCACATTGCTTACATTTCAGTTTCCGTTTACGAAAAACAAATATGATTGGCATGGAATTGAAGTGATTCCATTAAACGGACAGAATAAGCATTTAAAGAAACTTTGGACGTGGAAGAAAGCATGGAAAAAATTACATAAGCTCCATAAAGCAAAAAAAATTGATACAATTCACAGTTTTTGGATTGGAGAATGTTCTCAGATTGGAGAACGGTTTTCTAGAAAATACAACATCAATCATCTTTTGACTGTCATGGGACAAGATGCCACTATTAAAAATTCGTACGCAAAGAATTTGATCGATTCCAATGTGAAAATTATTACACTTTCCGAGAATCATCAAGCGGATTTATTGAAAACTTATAATTTAAAATCTACCATTATTCCTTGGCATTTAGATGTTGCCAAATTTCCAGCGTTGCAAGAAAATACGATTGATATTTTAGGAGTTGGTTCGTTGAATACAATTAAGAATTATTCACATTTTATTGAGATTATTTCAGCTATTGTGAAAACACACAAAAACCTCAACGTTGCTATTATTGGTGAAGGCGCTTTGCGAAATGAACTCGAAATAAAAATCAAAAAATTAGCATTAGAAAATACAATTACATTATTTGGAAAGCTCCCAAGAACTGAAGTTTTAGAGAAAATGGCACAATCAAAAATTTTAGTACATACAAGCACGTACGAATCGTTTGGGTTTGTGTTTTTAGAAGCCTTATATTCAGGAATGCAAATTGTTTCCTATGATGTTGGCCTTGCAAAAGCAGCTAATTATTGGCACATTGGTAATAACAAAACTAAACTGACAACAGCCTGTGAAATGCTACTTTCGACATCAAAAGAACCTAAAAATCGTATCGAACTGAGTTCAAAGCAGAAATCTATAAACGGGTATATAAATTTGTATTATGCGTAGATTATTAACCATAGGAATCCATACAATTCAAGGATTTTCAAGTCCTGCGTTTAACTTTCTAATTATCGTTTTTGGTATCAAAGTGTTCGGAAAAGCCGATTGGGCAAGTTTAATAAATGTAATGTTGTGGGTTTTCTTCGGCACCTTCATGCTCGGTTGGGGAAATCGCGATCATTTGCTCCGAAAATATAGTCAAGAACCTGGAAAAATGTATCATGCGTTTTTTAGCAACTTTTTGTCAAGATGTTTGTTATTGCCTTTTGCGCTGTTATTCCTTTTATTTTTTCCAATTCATATTTCCTTTTGGGCAATTTTACTTGTGTTATTAACATTTACGTATTCGTCATTGAGTACTTTAGTTGTATATCACCAGAAGTTTAGCGCGCAATTGTTAGCAGAAATTATAGCGTTTGCGATTATTTTCGGAAGTGTTTTTTACTTAGAAACCTTTGATTTAGAAACCTTTTTAAAAATCTACACCACCGCAATTGCTGCAAAATTAATAATATTAAGCGCCCAAATGAACTTTTGGAAAGAACGCTTTTCTGCAACGATTTCCATACAAGAATTTAAAGATGGATTGCCATTTTTTATTCTTGGATTGAGTGGTTGGCTCATGTCTAAAGTTGATATTTATATAGTAGCCTTTTACTTAGAGAAATCGCAGTTAGCCGAATATCAATTGTTGATTACTGCGTTTTTAATGTTGCAAGCGTTGGCGGCTTATATTACCATTCCATTTACCAAACATGTATATCGCATGTCTGACGATATGGTTCAAAAGATAAAATACAAATTGTATGCTGTCGCAATCCCGTTGACCATTTTAGGCGGGTTTTTGATATGGTTCATCATGGAATATTTTGTGGAATTAGGATTTAGTTATGAATATTACTTCGTTGGCGGGTGGATTGCTCTGCCTTGTTATTTTTATACGTTGAACATTATGGAATTGATGAAAGACCATAAAGAACATACGATTATTTATATTAGCTTTTTGGGCTTTTTAGTAAATATCAGCTTGATTTTTTTCTTAATTGAAGCTTACGAAATTTTAGGCGTTTTAATCAGTATTTGCATCACGCAGTGGCTTGTGTTGCTATCGTATAAGGTTTATAGGAGGTTTGCTTAGGTAATAATTCTACTCCGCCCAATGTTCGTTAATGAGATAATATTCATGGTAGAAAGAACCAATTAAGCATGTAACATGAGCTTCTTTTGAAAAGCTAAATCAAGTTTAACTTGAGGCAATAATGATCGTGAATCATTCAATTTTCAAAGGAAATCTCGATCTGACGATTTAGCATCTATGAAAAGTATTCGTGAATTCGTGGCAAAAGATAAATCAAAAATCTACAATCGTTCGTTTACTTTTTCTTTCGAAAGAAATTCAACACTTTGCTGACAAAATCATCATTAATTCCTAAAGTGCCTTTGATAGAAGTATAAATTGCGATCATTTTTTTATCGAGCCAAATAAAAACAGCTTTGAAACCATCATTTGGACGCGCACGGTAATTGGTAGATCGTCGTCTGAATGAACCCGTTTTTCCTTCCGTGAAATAGTACAACGCAATTGATTTCCGCGTAACGCCATCAGGACACTGAATCGGATCGGGAAAGCCGTGATACGAATCTTCATCTGTATTAAAAATAACAATTCTGTTGAAAATCGGTGCAATTTTTACAGCACATTTTGACATGTCTTTTTCCCAAAGTTCCAAATCGCCACCATATTCAGCTGACCAATCTTTGTTGAGATACACCAGCACATTTACGCGGCGACGCCATGTTTTTTTATGTGGATGCACGGTAAAGTCTGCATGGATATTCAAATATCCGCCATTTTCACTTTGATGAATTCCACCGCCTTCAATAGTAGTATCTGCTAATAAATTGTTAATTCCTGTTATGTGTTCTAAGTATTGAGTGAATTCGGGCGAATTTAATTCTTTGATAATTCCATCGCGGATAAATGCAGGAATTAACTCAAGCTTATTCAGTCCATGCTTTTTTTCATTGACATGTACATAATGAATCCAGCCTTTATCTTGAATCTTTGGAAACACTTCTAATGCTTTTTCGGCAGAAGCCGTTTCAAAAAAATCATCCATAACTATATGCGGATATGGCGATGCATTCTGATAGTTTTCAGTATTAGTCTCTAAAGTTGTATTCCATTTTGAATAATCAAAAATCATAGATTAGCTTCCTTCTGTTTCAGACATAAATATAAGGAAAATATTGAGTTCCTATAAATCTATTTTAAATGCTTTTCTAAATTTTACACTTTAAAAATACGATAGGTTGTTTTTTTGTTTGTTGTATATTTTTAGTTTCTTTGTTTAAATCTTCTTTTATGAAATATATCCGATTCGTCTTGATCAATATTGCCGTCTTATGCGGACTTTTATTGATTGTATGCGTCATTTCATATTTTGTAGGCGTCCATAGAATTAATATCTTTTTTGACCTTAAGGGGCCTAGTCACATTGCTTATTTACAAAAAGATTCTTTGGCTATGTTTGTGCACAAACCTAATATTTTAATTTATGATCATTGGGGTACACCACAACAAAAGTTAACCACGGAACGAAGAACAAATAATTTAGGTTTTCGTGAAGATGCAGATATTGTAGCCAAGAAAGCTAATGAATATCGTATTTTGGTTGCGGGTGATTCACATACCGATGGCGTTTTAAGACACAATCCTGAATCTTTTATCAATATTTGGGAAGAAAAACTGAATGCTTCCGATAGTACTACCTTTTATAATTGCATCAATGGTGGAACTGGATATTATACATTTAGAAACTATTTGGGTTTTCTTAAAAAATACAAATACTTAAAACCCGACAGCTATCTTATTAATGTATTTACGGGAAATGATTTTAGAGAAGCACCCATGTTTGAAGACGATCGCACCAATATTTCTAATGTGTTCAGAAACATATACATACGTACACGACAAAAATTATACGCTAAAGAAAAAAAAGAAATTCCGTTTAAACAAGGTATTGAACAAACCTTATATTTTAAAACTTTTCTAAGCGAAAAAGAAAAATCATTGCATTTGGCTCAAAAATATATTTTAGAAATTAAAGCGTTGTGCGTAAAAGAAAATATTAAATTAATCATAACACTATTGCCCTCCAAAATAGAAACCAATAGTAAGTTTGCACAAAAAATACAACAATTGTTTGATCTAAATACTGATGAAATTCAAATTACTACACATATAACCAGTCAATTTTCAGATTGGTTACTTACTAAAAATATTACGACTATTGATTTAAGAAAACCACTGCAACAAGCCACTGAAAAAATATTTTGGGATCAAGATTTACACATCAATCCTAACGCGCATCGGATAATTGGGGAATTTTTATTTGAGAGTGTGGTTTTTGATTGAACATTTTTTTGCCACGAATACCCAATTTTTTTTAGGGTATGATTGAAATTATTTCTGACCACAATTACTACATTTATATTACAATTCGTAAAAAACAAACTCCTAAAACAAGTCGATCATAAAAAAAATTAAAGCAAATAAAAAAAACAATCCTATTTTTGGCAATTGCAGTATTTTCTTTTCCGTTTTTAGCTGGAGATCAGACCCAAAAAAGGAGCAGAGACTAAAGTAGAGAAAGAAGTTGTTGTGGAAGAAAAATTACACGAGTTTTACCATCATCCAGAAATAAAAATTGTAAAAATGTGCAATGATGTGTTTACCAATATCATGATTAAATCAGATGGAAGTGTCATTCCTTCACATGGTCGTTGTTACAATTTAGAATTAAGAAAAATTTAAAAAAAAATCTTGAATAGTCGCGTTTTAGCAAAATTTCGTATTACCTTAACCAAAAACAGAGGTCTATTGCCTGCCGCCTCTGTTGTAGTGCTTTTTAATAATGAAACAATTAAAGTTTAAAATTATTTCGATTGGAATTGGGCTTTTGCTCAGTGCTTTTCTGGGTGAAATGATTGCCAGAGTCTACTTTTTTGGCGGTGCTGCATTTTCGTATTCACGAACGAATTCGTTTGGCATTTTAGACAATTCAGGGTTGTTGAAATATTCTGATTCTGATGATTTGAAGTATGAATTGTTACCAAATTTAGATACTAAATATAAGCTTGCCGATTTTCAAACGAATGCTGAAGGCTTCCGTGACCGGAATCATGAATTGAATTCAAACACAACTAAAATAGCTATTTTGGGAGATTCGTTTACGATGGGAACTGGCGTGTTTGAAGAGGATATGTATGTACCGCAAACAGAAAAGTGGTTGAATCAATTGGACAAAGAGTTTAACTACGAAGTATTTAACTTTGGCGTTTCTGGCTATGGATTAACGCATTATAAAACAATTTTGGAACGAAATGCACTGAAATACAATCCTGATTTGGTTGTTATTGGCTTTTGTGCGTCGAACGATCATTTTCGTATTGGAACCGATTTTTTTATGGACGATTTTACCATCAAGCCAAAGAAAAACGTTTTTTGGGACTCGTATTTAAAAAAGCTGCTTTTCATGAAGCTAAAACCACAAGAACAAAAACCTGTTTCGTACGAAGCCAAACATGTCACATATATCGACGAACAGTTTAAAATATTACAAGATATTTTAACCAAAAACAATAGCAAAGGACTCATTTTTTACATGGATTTGGTGTACGATCCTGCTCGTGTAGCACAAATACGATTATTAGCCGAGAAAAATAAGTTGCATTTTGTAGATGTATCAGAGTTTTTTCAGGATAAAAACCTATTTAAGTACATTGTAAATGAATTAGACCCACACCCAAACGGAAAAGCCAACCAAATCTTTGCAGAGAAGCTTTCAAGTTATACATTAGCGCATAGAAATGAAATATTCAAAAAGTAATGGGAAATAAAATCATCATATTCAATCCAAGAAGCGCCAATGCAAAACATCGCTTACCGAACACTATTATTCAGGTAGGTGCCGCAATTCATGGTAAATATGAATATGTTTTTATAGATGGAAACATGGAGACAGATCCGTGGGAAAAAATCTCAGGATATTTTGCTACAGGCGAATACAAGTATTTCTGTTTGACAGTAATGCCTGGACCGCAATTGAAACAAGCAATTCCGTATGCGAGAAAGATTAAGGAAATGTATCCTGAAGCGATTAATATTTGGGGCGGATATTTTGCATCAAACCAGTATAAAGCATGCATGAGTTCTGGGTATGTTGATTATATTATCAACGGACCTGGCGATAATACGTTTCCGCAATTATTGGATGTTTTAGAAGGAAAAAGTGACGAGAAATTGATATTGATTCGTAACTTGATTTTTATTAACGAAGAAAAAAAAATTATTCAAACGACAAAAGAAGCATTGCTAGATCAAGATTCGTTACCGCACTATCCATACGAATATTTTAATACGTTTTATCCATTAGAGAATTTTTTGGCAAAAACGTTTATGGGAAGAAGAACGTTTGCGTATCACTCAAGTATGGGTTGTCCATTTACTTGTTCTTTTTGTGCAGTTGTGCCAATTTATAACGCAAAGTGGAAAGCAAAAGCAGCAACAACAATTTATAAAGATATAGAATATTTCAAAGAAAAATATGATATTGACGCTATCGAATTTCACGACAACAACTTTTTTACGTCCAAAAAACGGGTGATGGAATTTTCCAAACTCGTTATTGATGATAATATTGAATGGTGGGGTGAAGGTCGTATTGATACAATTAATAAATACTCTGATGAAGAGTTGCATTATATGCGCAAAGCAGGTTGCCGTATGATGTTTTTAGGAGCAGAAACTGGAAACGATGAAGTGTTGAAGCAGATGAATAAAGGTGGGACACAATCTGGTCAAATGATCAAGGATTTTGTGAAGCGCATGAAAGTTGCCGATATTATTCCAGAACTTTCGTTTGTACTTGGATTACCAGGCCCTGACGAAAAAAAGGTATATGAACAGATTTTATGGGATATTAATTTTATCCGCGAAATCAAAGCAATCAATCCAGATTCTGAGATTATTATTTATTTATACAGTCCGGTTCCAACAGAGGGTTCAGAGTTGTATCAGCAAATTGTAGACGCAGGTTTTGCTTTTCCAGATACATTGGAAGAATGGATTGAACCAAGTTGGGAAAAATTCGATTTACGAAAAAATCCGCTAACTCCTTGGCTGAAACCATATATGATTGATACGATTCAGAATTTTGAAACCGTGTTGAATGGTTATTATCCCACAGCTTCCGATTTCAGAATTAAAGGCTATAAAAAATGGTTGTTGAAATTAGTTTCAGGGTACCGTTTTAAATATGGTTGGTATAAATTTCCGTACGAAATTAAATTATTACATAAGATTTGGAAATATCGTCAGCCAGAAATTGAAGGTTTCTACTCAGAATAATTTTCAGAAACATGGTTAAGAAACTTAAAAAAATCATATTTCCGATTGCGAAATTTGCTTTTGATATCTATAATTTAAAACAACGCAATTATACGTATAATGGTATTGAAGTTGTAATTAGTGCCGAAGTATTTCCGCCACATTTTACAATTAGCACCAAAATTTTACTCGATTATATAAAACCATTAAACATCACCGATAAAAGCTTTTTAGAGCTCGGTTGCGGCTCTGGAGTTATTTCCTTATTTGCGGGCTCTAAAGGTGCGAATGTGACTGCTTCTGATATTAATCAGATTGCGATTGATATGTTAAAAGAAGCTTCTAGCAAGAATAAAATTCCAGTAAATGTTGTGTATTCTGATTTGTTTGAAAGTTTATCAAACCAAACATTTGAGTATATTATTATCAATCCGCCATATTACCCAAAAGCGCCACAGAATGATAAAGAATGTGCCTGGTTTTGCGGAGAAGATTTTGAGTATTTTAAAAAGCTATTTGCACAACTTCCAAAACATATTGCACCAAATACTTGGATGATTTTATCTGAAGATTGCGAAATAGAACATATTAAAAAATTAGCAGCCAAAAACGGACTTTCGTTTGCACTCATGCTAGAAAAAAGTGTTCTAAAGGAAAAAAACTATATCTTTAGTATTCAAAAATCATAACCAATTTGCAAACCAATTCGCGAAACATACTGCTCGATATTTTAAAAGTCATCGCAGCTACAGTAGTAATTACTATTCATTGTGAATTTTTATTAGTGTATAGTAAACTTGCGCATCACGTAACTTCTAATAGTTTATTCCGAATTACAATACCGTTCTTCTTCTGCATTAATGGTTTTTTCCTATGTACCATTTTTCAAAATAAACGCCTAAAAATTTGGGGAAAACGCGTTGGTATTTTATACATCATTTGGATGCTAATTTTTGCTTATTTTTGGCTGCCTCCAATTTATACAAACCCTTTAAAAGTAGCTGCAACTTTTATATTTGGATTTAATCATTTGTGGTATTTAGCTGCACTTTTTCCCGCTGGATTTTTGTTATATGGAATTCGAAAATGTTCAAATAAGACCTTGTTAATAGGTGCTGTTGTGCTCTATCTAACTGGTTACACTATTCAAACATTAGGCAATTTGAATGCTTTTTCAGAACCAAGCATTGTATCAAAATTAGTGAATTATTCGCCCATACATCGTAATTTCTTGTTTTTTGCATTGCCATTTTTAAGCATTGGATATGTATTTCGTCGCGCGAATTTTCATCAAAAAGTGACCAAAACAAAAGTAATTACTGCACTAATCGCAAGCTTTATTTTACTCATCGTAGAGAGCTTGATAAGTTTTTACATGTATACGGAAGCAACTTTTAACATGAGTATTTCCTTTTTATTATTTGGCCCTGCGCTCTTTTTAACTGCTTTTGCATTCTCGATAAATTCCAGATTAAACGGAAAAACAATCTCATCATTTTCAATTGCAATTTATTTAGTACATCCTTTAATTATTGTTATAAGTGCGCGTTTATTAAAATTAGAATCGACACCTTTGACTTTTGCAACCATTATTGGAACTTGGATTGCGAGTTATCTCTTAATTTTACTCAACAAGAAATTGAAATATATTTTATAAACCATCATACTCGTGAAAAGTAAACTCAAATTTGACTTTGTATTATTTAGAAATGTACTGATTATTTTTCTTTTGTTAGAAATTGGTTTGGGCCTTTTTTACAGTTACCACGATGAAAGTGGCATTGACGGAAACACCGAACGTATTATTGCAACTGGGGTGTATGAAGGTGATGGTTTGGATGATGAATCTATCAAAGAGATTTTTAGAGAACTTCGTCAACAAGATATGGAATGGGAGCCATATTTGCATTATCGTTTTAAACCGATGAATGGTAAACACAATACAATTGATGCAAATGGAATCCGAAAAACAGCAAATCCAAGCATGAAAGACTCTGCTACAGCCTTAAAAATATTCTGTTTTGGCGGTTCTACGATGTACAGTTCCGGTTCTAGAGATGAACATACAATTCCATCAGAATTATCAAAATTAATTCAAACAAATTTTTCCGATCAGAACGTAGAAGTAACAAACTTTGGTTGTCATGGTTATACGCGTGCCTCAGAGAACATTCAGCTACAGCTTGAATTAATAAAAAACAATATTCCTGACATTGTTATTTTTTATGATGGTGTCAATGAAATCATTTCTGCACACCAAAATAATGAAGCAGGATCACCAACAAACGCATATAATCGGAAGAAAGAATTCAAAATCGGACATAGTTATAAAAAACGAATCAAACTGATGGTTTATTCTAGCAATTTATATCGTTTTGTCGCTACAATAAAACGTAAATTATTTACGAATTCTAGCTATAAATATTCAAGTGTGCGTTCAGATAAATTAGCAACAGCTGTTGCAGATAATTATGTTGGTCTTGTTCAACTTTCAAAAAGTTTGGAGAATACATATGGTTTTAAAGTGTTTAACTTTATGCAACCGAATATTTATTCAAAGAAAAATTTGACAAAAGCTGAACAAGGATATTATAAAGATGATCAGCATTATGAAAACTTATTTAAATTATCGTACGACACGGTTCAGAAAGATTCTGTAATGATTAAGGATTCAACGTTTGTTGATATTAGCGATGTATTTGACAATGCTGGTAAAACGGTTTATTTTGACTTTTGCCACACAGGTGAACTTGGAAATAAACTTGTTTCCGCAAGAATCTTTAAATATTTAAAACCTGCATTGATAGCAAAAATACAAGAAAGTGTAGCAGTTTTGGAATCTGAACAACTAACAGAAATCAATTAATAATTATAAAAAAACATAGAACAAGTTTTAACCTTAGATGGTCTTTTTACTTTATTTATGCTGGTCTTATTGCGCGCTGTGTTAAGATTTGATAACCTTTTATACCATTTTATTAGAATCGCAAAAAAGCATCAAAAGAGAGACAATGTGATTTCCGAAAAATGGGCGTTAGTTTGGCTATTACTTGGCGAATTGTATTATTGTTTTTTGTTACAAACGGCATCTTTAGAATTGCCGTTCCATTTTTTTCTGTTTTCACAGTTTCTTTTTATTTAATGTATTTTAAAGACTTGGGCAAAACGTTTTGGTATTTTATATCTTGTTTGGATCTTGCTTTACACCTATTTTTGGACGGACCTAAATGACTTTAATTTATTTAAAATTATTCCAACAGTAGTATTTGGCTTTAATTATTTATGGTATTTTAATGCATATTGTACCAACGCTCTCGACTCTGATTTCGTTGTGGAATTATCCACTGGTTCATGCTGCTAATAAATCTATTATTAATTAATACTTTTCTTTTGTTGTTGCAGAAACCAATAATAAATTATAACTATTGTTGGCACTAGTTTATATAAAATAAGTTTACCCTGTATTCATTCGCAGAATCATGAACAAATTTGAGACGAGGACCGCTAAGGTTTGTTCTTTCAATGCCATTAGCAATTGGCTGGTTGCGGGTTTCGTAATAAGTTGACCGAATCGGCATTGGGTTTCCTATGCTATCATTAAATGTCATTGGGTGTGTAAGAAAAGGAATAGAATCTGTAGGTAAGTCTTGAGAAGAAAACATTTTATAAACTAATTGGAGTAATAATAAGAATCGTCATCCCATAAACAACTTTCATTATAAGGCATACTTATTCTTTCGACTCCATACTCTATTGATTTAGAAATATAAGGCTGGTAATAACTATCTAATCTTGCAACCATAGTTTGAGATTTGCTGAATTTATTTTTATTCCTGTTCAAAAATTTTATTAAAGGAGTTTGGCAAATTCCTTCTTTTGGAATCGCCTCTACTACAAACCATTTTTCATCTTTTTGCATTGCTATCGAGCATGCGAATAGTTTTTAGAAAATAAAGTTGCCGTTACCTCTTTAATCGCATTATCTATTTCGCCTGTTCCAGTATTTTGAAACAATAAATTTTCTTGTTTTATTTATTTTTTTTTTAATTGCTATTGCAACGAAGCAAAAAAAAGGAGAATATAAGTAGGATACAAGTTTTCTTTAGGGCCATATTCATAAGGGGTATTGTTATTAATTTCAGGATGGATCAAAATTACTGGCAACGGATTTGGATAACTAAAGTTGAATTGGTGTAGCTGTATTTACTAAATAATTACTGACCAAGAAAGTCCGCGAGGACTTCCGCAAATAGGCTAGAACTAGAATTAAATTATATAAGGCTTAAGGTCGCATTTTCCTTTTAAAATTTATTGATATGTTTTAATATTGTTATCAGCGATTACGTTACTTTAATTTTATAGAGTTGTTTAGAAGCAAAGCCGCAATTAAGAATTGCTACAAGCTATTATGTGTAAAAATATGAATAAGATGAGTAATGGTTGAGTGGTATTATTTAAGGATTAATGAGATGTTTTGATTTTCTACTTTCAAGACTTATTTTATAAAATATTCTTTGTTGTTTTACTAAAATTAATATCAAGTGTAAGAGATCTTTATGTGCACGTTTTTTGTTAAAGTAATAAAAAAACATTTTTTTTTGACAGTTTTATCGGACTCAAAACCAAAAGGTCACATGTTCGAGTCTAGTTTTCGTTGTTATAACTGAGGAATCAGAAATGAGTGCTTTTTTTGTTATTTAGTTTTGTGTTTTGTTAAAAACACTTTTCTAAGTGAGTCTGTTTTATTTTTAAAAATAAAATTTGTTTGTCTATTAAAAATTTCACTAGATTAGCGAAAAATAATTTGATCACTTTAACAATTTCAATTGTTCTTTACAATAATATAATTAGTGAGGTAGAAAAATTAATAAGCGATTTTTTAACATCACCGGTAGATTTATATATCTATGTAATCGATAACTCTATTAAAAATAATAAGGTTTCTTTTGAGGGATATAAAAATCTAACATATATATATAATAATAAAAATTTAGGGTATGGTAGAGCTCATAATATTGGTATAAGAAAAGCAATTAATTTAAACTCTAAATACCATGTAGTAGTTAATCCAGATATAAGGCTAGATAAAAACGCTATTAGTCAATTAGTTCTTCTTATGGACAAAAATGAAGGAATAGGATTGAGTGCGCCTAAAGTGTTATATCCATCTGGAGAACTACAATTTTTATGTAAGCTAATTCCAAGTCCAAAAAATTTAATCATTAGGCGTTTTTCGCTCATAAAAAAGACGATTCAAAAGAATAATGAGATGTATGAATTAAGAGATTTTGATTATAATAGTACTATTGAAATACCTTATGTATCGGGTTGTTTTATGTTTTTTAGAACGAGTGTTTTGAAAAAATTAAATGGTTTTGATGAGCGTTTTTTTCTTTATTTTGAAGATTTAGATCTAACTAGAAGGGTTGGAGAAATATGTAAAATTTTTTTTTCTCACGAAACATTTGTTTATCATGTGTATAACAAAGAATCATATAGAAGTAGTAAGCTTTTATTTTACCACTTAATTTCGACAATTAAATACTTTAATAAGTGGGGATGGCTTTTCGATGAAAAAAGAAAGGAAATTAATAAAAGAACACGTCTTCAAATAGAAATTAAAAAATGAATATTTTAAAACCCATATTATATTTTTCTATTTTTAATTACCCTTTAACTTCTGATGAAATTTTCAAATTTTCTAATATTAAAGAGAAAGAAAAAATGATTAAAGAATTGTCGAATTTAGAGCAAAAAGGAGTTGTTTATAATATAAATGGATATTACTCAGCTATTAATGATGAGAATATTATAGCTAAACGGTTAGAGGGAAATAAAAGCGCTGAAAATATAATGCCAAAAGCATGGAAAATTGCTAAACTTATATCAAATTTTCCTTATATTGAAAGTGTATGTATTTCTGGATCACTGTCTAAAGGAGCTTTTGACGAAAAGAGTGATATTGATTTTTTTATCATTACAAAGAAGAATAGAGTTTGGATGGCAAGAACTTTATTAATTTTATATAAGAAAATATTTTTACTGAATTCCAAAAAATACTTTTGTGTAAATTATTTTATGAGTAGCGGGTATTTAAAGGTAGATGAAGAAAATAGGTTTACAGCTACAGAAATAGCTACATTAATTCCTTTGTATGGAGAAACTACATTTAATAGATTTATTCAAGAAAACAGATGGGTGTATCGTTTTTTTCCAAACATTAAAATAGGGCAAAAAAACATTAAAACTAGTTATAAAAGTGCTTTGCCTAAAGTTATTGAAAACTTATTAGATTCTAAATTTGGCGATTTTTTAGAGCTATTTTTCATGAAAATAACAATTAAAAAATGGAATAGTAAATTTAACCATTTATCTAAAGTAGACTTTGAATTAGCATTTAAGTCTTCTGAAAATATTTCAAAGCATCACCCTAATAATTTTCAGAAAAAGGTGATATCACGATTAAATAAGAAATACACAGAAATAGAAAAAATACATAATATAAAACTCAAACAAGAATATGCTTAATATTGCTTTCTCACATTCTTATTTTTACCAGTTTGACGAAAAGCAGTGGAATAACAAAACTCCTTTTCCTCCGCTAGGAACCATTTATGCAGCGTCTTTTATAAGAGAAAAAGGTCATGCAGTTAGTTTGTTTGATACAAGTTTACTGAAAAATGTAGCTTCTTTAGATTCTTTTTTAAAGACGAATAAACCCGACATTTTTGTGCTTTATGATGACGGTTTTAATTACCTCACTAAAATGTGCTTAACGAATATGCGAGAAGCGGCATTTAAAATGATTTCAAAAGCGAAAAATAATAATTGTAAAGTTATAGTTAATAGTTCTGATGCTACTGACCATTATGAAAAATACTTGAAAGCTGGAGCAGATTTTATAATTCAAGGAGAGGGTGAAGTGACTTTAAAAGAGTTAATAGATAAGTTTCAAAATGAAGATGATGCAGTAATAGTTAATGGTACTGTTTATGCAAATGAGCAAGGAGAAATTATTAAAACGCCAAAAAGAGCTGTTTATAAAGATCTTGATAGCTTTCCTATTCCGGCTTGGGATTTAGTTAATATTGAAGATTACAAGAAAATATGGAAAGAAGGGGGTAAGGAGTTTACCTTAAATATTGCGACCACAAGAGGTTGTCCTTTTAAGTGTAATTGGTGTGCAAAACCAATTTATGGAAATAGATACAATTCCCATTCCCCAAAATATATAGTAGAAAATATCAGTTATTTACAGAAAAATTTTGGTGTTAATAAGTTTTGGATGTGTGATGATATTTTTGGATTAAAACCACAATGGGTGCAAGAGTTTAATGCTCTCTTGAAACAAGAAAATATACAAATAGAATATTACATACAAAGCAGAGCTGATTTGTTGTTGAAAGAGGACAATATAGATGCTTTAGTAGAAAGTGGATTGACTGAAGTTTGGATTGGAGCAGAAAGTGGTTCTCAAAAAATACTAGATGCTATGGATAAAGGAACAACCATAGCGCAAATAGAAGAAGCTACTTATTTGTTGAAGAGAAAAAATGTCAAAGTAGCTTTTTTTATTCAATTTGGATATTTAACCGAAACTAAAGAAGATATTGATTTAACGATTAATATGATACAAAATTTATTACCCGATAATATAGGCGTTTCTGTGTCTTACCCGTTGCCTGGGACAGCATTTTATGAAAAAGTAAAAGATGATTTAAAAATAAAAGCCAATTGGACAGATTCCGATGATTTAGCGATGATGTTTCAAGGAACGTTTAATTCAATGTTTTATAAAAAACTTCAACGGTATGTTCATAAAATTTTTAGAAAAACTCAAGGAAAATTTAACTTAAAAAAAGTTCTAAGAAACCCTTTTAGCTTAAAAATATATGAGTGGCGTTTAGTTTTTTTATTGCCATATTACATAGTTGGCTCAATGGTAAATAAATTGCAATTAAATAAATTAGAGAATACGAATGAGTAGTTTTTTCGATGGTGTAGCAAAAACATATGACCATACTTTTACAAATACAAAGATTGGCAGAGAACAACGTAAAAAAGTGTATAAGAGCATCAGCCACATCTTTTTTTCAGAAGAAAAAGTAAATGTTTTAGAGTTGAATTGCGGAACAGGTGTAGATGCAATTGCTTTTGCAAAAAAAGGACATTCTATTATTGCTACAGATATATCAGAAGAAATGATTAACGTAGCAAATAAAAAAAATAGTTATAATAATTTAATTTTTAAAGTTTTGGATTGCAAAAAACTAACTTCAGATTCTTTTGAAAAAGAGTTTGATGTTGTTTTTTCAAATTTTGGAGGACTAAACTGTCTTTCTCTCGATGAATTGAAAATCTTAATACAAGGAGTTTATGAGATACTAAAACCTGGTGGGAAATTAGTTATGGTGTTAATGCCTAAGAACTGTATTTGGGAACAACTATACTTTTCGTTTAAAGGACGTTTTAAAAAAGCTCAAAGAAGAAAAACAAATAACTCTTTATTAGTAAATGTAAATAGAGTAGCCGTACCAACATGGTATTTTAATCCGAAAGAGATAATTAAGGCTTCTAATGAAAATTTTACTACAACAAAATGTTTTCCTATTGGAATAACTGTACCTCCATCTTATTTAGAAAAATCGTTTCTAACCAAAAAACCTATTTGGAATATTTTAAAAATGATTGAAAAAAATCTGTCAAATCGTTTTTTAGCGAAGTATGCAGATCATTTCTTAATTGAACTAACGAAGAAATGAACATATTCTTAATCCATTTATATTATTTATTAGAAGATGATAAGAGGCCAAAAATAATGCGCCCATGTGCTCCTTTGGGTTTGTTTTATATGTCGAGTTATTTAAATAAAAATAAAATTGAAAATTATGTATATAATAGTAAGTCTTTTGAGTATTTATATTTACAAAAAAAAAGGATTGCTAAAAAATATTTTCGCCAAGGATACCCCTTTTCATTGGTTTAGATTTGTGAAAAAGTGAAAAATTATTTTAGAAATATAATCCAAGGTTTAGGAGTGTTTTTGCTCATATTAATTCTATTTGAAGGTTGTTATAGATTATATGTTATAGATTTCTATAAAGCTGAGTTGAAGGGGTTAAATGTAGGGAAGTTAAATAGACAAGAAACATTTTTTTTAGTATTTGGAGATTCTTTTACTGCTTCTAATCAATATGTGAAATATTTAGAGTCTAAGACAAATCATAAATTTATTAATGCGGCATCGAGTGGTATTCTTTTTTAAGAAATGTTTATTGGTATTTATCGGATTATTTTATTAGCCTTTTATATGTAAATAAAAGATTAAGTGTAGTAAAGACTCAATTTAGTAGGAATCATCTTTTTGATAAAAAATATGCTAAAGAAAAATATAGTAATCGAAGTAAATTATATTTTTTAGCAGATAGTTTATATTTACATAAAACAGTATTACTTCAGGATAATTTTGAAGAAAGATATAGTATTTGGGTAAAAGAGGTTGTTAAGTTTATACAACAAAGTGGTGACGTTCCTGTTTATATAGTTTTAGTGCCATATTGTGCTCAACTTAACAAAAAATATATAAAGCGTATGCAAGAAATTGGAGGAGAATTTCCAAATGAAACAAGTTTCACGAAAATTGAATATCCTTTTTATGAAGAAACAGTAAAGAAATTTCGAAAATATAAAAATGTTACTGTTTTAAACCCATTAGCATATTTTAAGAAAAGAGATAGTATTGGACCTCTATATTATGAAAACGACCCGCATCTTAATAATTTAGGGCAAAAAGTTTTAGGAGAGTTTTTAGAACAAAAAATATTAAAGGAATGATTTATATTTTAGGAATATCAGCGTTTTATCATGATTCAGCAGCTTGTCTGTTAAAGGACGGGGAGATTATTGCAGCATCTCAAGAGGAACGATTTACTCGAGAAAAAAACGATGCATCATTCCCTAAAAAAGCGATTGATTTTTGCTTGAAAGAAGCAGGTATTTCAATTGATGATGTTTCTTTAATTACTTTTTATGAAAAACCTTTTGTTAAATTTGAACGTATTATTGATTCGATTAAGAATACGGCTCCATTTGGCTTTTTATTCTTTAAAAAAGCCATTCAATCTTGGGTGAAAGTTAAACTATGGATACCTTCTATTATAAGAAAAGAACTTAATTATAAAGGGAAGATGATTTTTTCTGAACACCATGAATCGCACGCTGCAGGAGCTTTTTTTACGTCACCATATAAAGAGAGTGCTATTGTAACAGTGGATGGTGTGGGTGAAAAAGCTTGTATTACGATAGGTTATGGGAAAGATAACCACGTAAAAATTTTAAAAGAACAATATTATCCACATTCTTTCGGATTGTTATATAGTGCTTTTACCCAATATTGCGGATTTAAAATTAATTCTGGAGAATATAAATTAATGGGGTTAGCCCCCTATGGAAAACCTATTTATAAGAAACAAATATTAGAAAATTTAGTTACTATTTCTAAAAAAGGGGAAGTTTCATTAGATATGAAGTACTTTTCTTTTGATACAGGTAAAACCACTATAAATAATCATTTTTGTACTGTATTTGGCAAACCAGCTAGAAAAGCAGAAGAAAAAATGTCTGATTTTTATTGTGATATAGCAAGTTCAATCCAATCTGTAACGGAAGATTTTATGGCAACATTACTTGAATACGCTAAAGAAATAACAAACACTGAAAATGTCTGTTTATCTGGAGGGGTTGCTTTAAATTGTAAAGCAAATGGAGAGTTATTGAAAAGAAACATATTTAAAAACATATGGGTTCAACCAGCTGCTGGCGATAGTGGTGGCTCAATGGGATCTGCATTTGTTGGATATTATAACTATTTGAAAAAAGAAAGGAAGCAAATTGAAGACAGTTTAAAAAAACAAATTTATTTAGGAAGTAGTTTTTCAGATTTAGAAATTGAGCAAGTACTAAAAAAGTATAATATAGTTTATGGTAAAAAGGATGATTTAGATTTGTTAGAGATCGTATCTGAAGAGTTGAAGAATAAAAAAATAGTAGGGTGTTTTCAAGGAAGGGCTGAATTCGGACCAAGGGCACTAGGAAATCGAAGTATTTTAGGGAGTCCTTTGTATGCAGATATGAAAGAACATATTAATATAAAAATAAAAATGCGCGAAGGTTTTAGACCCTTTGCTCCGGTTGTATTAGAAGAAAAAAAAGAAAACTGGTTTGAAATGGAGGGCTCATCAAAGTATATGCTTTTTACTTTTAATGGGAAAAATAAAGGTGAAATTCCTTCTTGTATTCATGAAGATAATACAGCTAGAGTCCAAAGTTTACAGCAAGAAGATAATGAGTTTTTACATAATTTAATTTCAGTGTTTGAGAAAAAAACAGGATGTCCTATTTTAATAAATACATCTTTTAATATTAGAGGAGAGCCTATTGTTAATTCACCTTTTGATGCCTTAAACTGTTTTTTTCGCACTCACATGGATGTTTTAGTACTTCAAAATTATGTAGTATTCAAAGAAGACAATAAACAGCCACATAAACAATTTTTAAAAAAGATAGATTTTGAACTCGATTAAAAATACTTTAAAAAGCATAATAGAGAATACAAGTCAGCGAAAAAAACAACGTCAATTTGGTTGGCTATTGATGGTTATTTGTTTCATAATTCTTTTTCTCTCTCTAAAAAAAGAAGGATTATATTTTGATGTTCTTCAAAAGAAGATTAGTATTGCTATAAGTATAATTGCATTAATTACTTTTTTAGTACCCAAACTATTTTACCCATTTCTTTTTGGGTGGTTGTTATTAGGTGCTTTTTTAGGAGCAATAAGTTCTTTTATAGTATTAAGTGTTATTTATTATTTGTTTTTAACACCGATAGTGTTTTTAGGAAGGTTAAAACATAAGTCTAAGGCTGGGTGGATAACTAAAGAAGAATCGATTAACTACGAAAAGTTATATTAAATGAAAAAAACAGATATCTTTATTGAGCTCATACGCTTTTTAATGCAGCGTAAAAAATATTGGCTTATCCCTATAATTATTGTGATGATATTGTTGATGGGATTGATTATTCTTACAGAAAATTCTGTAATATCTCCGTTTGTATATACGTTGTTTTAGAACTATTTATTTTCTGTCGTTTTTTAAAGTTCGGAACGAACTGCTCTATAATTTTTTCGGCAACAAGTTTATTTGCGTATTCATTTGTGTAATAAAAATCATTGTAAATAGTGCTTTCTATATTATTGAAAACAATACTAATGTCGTGAAAGGAGATATCTTTTTTAAGTAGAATCTTTTTTTTCAAATGCGAATTCATTTTTTATAGACTTTAGCATTGTACTAATATTTTTAGAACTGAAAAATACTTTTATTTTTTTCCGCGGTCAAATTATATTCCTGTTTCTGTTGGTGTGATTATTGGAATTTTTGGCTCGCTTGAATTTTTGGTTAGAAAGGAAGATTCAACCTCATTAACTCCATTATAAAAAATAACAAGATTAGGCATGCTTCTTTTAAGAAGTTCTTTTTGAAGTAATATGTTTTCAATATTTCTTTAGTATTAGATATACCCAAAATTTGAAACTGATAGTTTTTTATTCGGAATTTTTTTGTTGATAATTTGAAATTTCTGAAGGGATACTATGCTCATCTCTGGCTTCTGTATAATACATTGTGGAACCGCCGAAACAAAATACTTTTATAACTTCTGTATTGTTTTGTTGGTTAAAGTTTTTTGAAAGTCTAGTTCCTTTAGTATTAATCGTGTTATGTTTACCATTAAAGGTTTCTACTTTGTAATGAACATAAGGAACTATAATCAGATTTTATAACAAATAAATTTCTCAAATTAGATGATTAGGAATGTTTCTATAAGCTTTTAACTTTATAATGGCTTCAGTTATTTTTTATAAGCAATCTTCGCTCTCGAATGTGTAAACCCCTAAAATAACTTTAATAAATATAAAAATGAAGAGAATGTTATGAAAGATGACCACAAATAATTTAAAAGAACTCTTATGAATAATATATAATAGGTTGTGTTATTATTTGTTTTGAAAATAAAGGGTTTTTCGAAAAAGACACTTTTTCTAGAGTACGATAAAAGTGTAATTTAATTAAGGATGCTAATTTTTATTTCTTTTTTTTTAATAATGGATTTCACACTTATACATCCTGCGGTAATCTAGATTTAATCTTGTAAAATAATTTTTTAGTTCATTGTAAATTTAGAATATTAGGAATCCATAAGAGACATTTTTTTAGATAAAATTTTCTTTTCCATAAATTTTATACCAAAAAGAGTTACTAAAAAGTTGAAAACGGAGGTGCAATAAGTGCTAATTATTTATAATAAAGCGGGTTTTATTGTTTCCATTGTAAAGCGTAAATTATAAAAAGTATTCTTTATGTTGCTTGAATTGAAATTTTTGATGTTAAAAACGATGTTGTCAAGTTTAAAAAATACCTTTATTAGGTTTTAACTAATGTAGTATTCTTTTAATTATTAAATAAAATTCTATTTTTCTACTTTTAAATATCTTCCAAAGGGGTATATTTGGTTTGGTCTTATTAAAATAAACAATTTATTATAAATAGGAATAATGTTTAAGGAAATAGAAGCATCGATATAAAAACAAACCTTTGTT